>Ga0209700_103072_pt1 | contig 32623 bp, 23 predicted proteins | sample SiratroredBW_FD_187528 | JGI IMG/M metagenome (GOLD analysis project Ga0209700, IMG submission 187528) | Root nodule microbial communities of legume samples collected from California, USA - Siratro red BW (SPAdes) (version 2) | ecosystem: Host-associated > Plants > Roots > Nodule | place: USA...
AAAAAAAAAAAAAATATTATTATTTAATTAAATAAAAAAAAAAAAAAAAAAAAAAAGTGTATGAAATCAGAAATAACACATAGTCAAATAAAGCACAAGTCTCTTGAAAATTGTTTTGAAGTTCTTGGTTTATGCGTTCAACTCCATTAATCATTTGATGATTTTGTTTCAGATCATGACAAAGATTCAAATAAATTATTTATAATCATTTACCTCTCTTGAACTTCTAATAAATAAGATAAGAATTTTTTAATTTTAAAAAAAATGCTTTGAAATAATTTATTTTCTTTTCTTTGAATTGGAGTGGAAAACAAATCGGATAAGGAGTAGGCTTAAAAGAAATGACAAAGAATAAGTAGAAGTCACTGACAGTAGTTCTCACCAGCTTGAGAGAACCTACATCCATCAAACCAAAACAACTTTTCTATCATGTTACAATTATTTTTATACTTATTATTACAATTACAATTACTATTTTTGACCGAATCTGTAACTGATTTCTGTGACCGATTCTGTGACTGAATCTGTGACCGATTCTGTGACCAAATTTGTGACCAATTTTTTCGGTCATTGATAGTGATTGATTTTTTCGGTCACTAATTTCTAGTAGTGATAATGGATTACATTTACACATAATTAATTATACATCTAGTCATAATTTGACTATAGACCAAGTCATAATTGATTATGACTTTAAAATTTGTAATTCTCTTCAATATTATAAGTTAATTGATTTAATTAAAAAATATTTCATAAAATTGACTTATTCAATTCTAACTTGAAATTCAATAATTATCACTATTATTTATGAAATATTTTTTAACTAGTTAATAAAAATGGACTTCAAGTAATTACCATTATTTATATTTTTAGATTATTCTAAATATTATTATATAAAAAGTTAAAATAAAATTTATTGATTTATGATTATCATTATTTTTATTAAATAAAACAAGACATTGTTACATAAAATTATTTGAAACAATAAAACAAGGCTTTGAACAACGAATAAGTGTTGTTAAACCTTTCAGCAAGTGTACTGAGTTCTCAAATAATATAGAAAATAAGTAGAGTATCGTTTTCTCAGGGAACAAAATTTATAATTGAAAATTAAATATGTATCAATGTATTATAAGAAAAAAACACGTAATAGGGATAGGGAATGGTTTAATAAGGTGAAAGAAAGAAAATAATAATGTGGTTACCATAAGTTTGAGTTCTTTTGTGTAAGAATGTGAAAAAAATACATATAAATATGACATAATCAATGTATTTTGCCTAATATGAACATCAAGTGTCCTTATAGGGTCGAGTAGTGTTTAAGTTTCTCCTGCTTCCGATTTTCAACTGCCTTGTACTCTATTTTTCTTATATCGCTCATCTCGTCACTCCGGACTTTCAAGGTATTGTCGGTGGTCTCGATATAAATAGAGGTACTTGTAATGATACTTCGACGCTCTAGTCAACTATGAGTTTGAGTGCTATCAGAATACTATGGTGAGAATTTCATTACATGTAAGAGTGGGAGTGGTTCTTTATTTATAATAGTCATCTTGGACTCCTTAACTTGTATAAGTGTCACAGTAGGCCTAAGTCCTCTAATAATTATGCTTGATGTTTTAATTAGTGCTCTTATTAATAAATTATTAAGTAGTCTCTCTGTCTTCTCTAGTTTTGCGCAGGTGTTAAGATGATGCAAAAGACATTAATAAAAGAAACATACTAATATGTACTTTGAATTCTTTAGCACAAAATTGTGAATCCAATAATATAGTTAATGTTTGGTTTAATTAAAGTGAAAGAGAAAAAGTAGAACGAAAACGAGAAAAAAAAAGTTAGGAAAATGAATGGTTTAACAGGGATAAAGAAGGAAAATAATAGTGTGAATAAGAGATGTTTGAGTTCTTCTCTAAGAATGTAAAAGGAAAGAAAAAAAAAATCCATATAAATATTACATAATCAATACATTTATCTAATACAAACACAAAGGAACCACTCTAATTTGTACCATCAATTCCTAAACTATTGTGGATCCAAACATTCATGTACGGTTTATTTTGACTGAAGTGAAAAAGTGAAAAAAAAAGAAGAAAAAATAAGAGAAAAGAAACGGTTTTGAAAGGTGAAAAATAATTAAAATAATTGATGAAGAAAATAGAAGGATTTGTTGAAAAAATTACTTGGTGGCTTAATAATCTAGGTTTGGGTAGGTTTAATTTTAGGTTTATAGTATCATGCATCTAGTTGTATTAATGTGCCAATTACTAGCTTTGCTCTTAATCAAGTTTAAATGAAAAATGGCATTTTTAAAAGTGTTTAATTTTTTAAGTATGCTACAGAGTCAAAATTCAACAAGGTTATATTTCAAAATCAAGTTGTTAAAATTCCTTGACAGATTTGGGCTGGCGTGTTTTTTTTAAAACCCAATAGCGTGTGTTTTCAAAATTTGACCAAGAGAGAAAATTAGGTTTTTTCGAGTAAACAGTTTTTCAAAGATTTGGGGAAAACCTTTCCTTGAGGGAAAGATACACAGAGAAGAAGAAATCAAGATTTTCTACACTTGAATAAGAGCATGACGAGATTTTGGCAGATTGTGCTTGACAGCTTCACCTGGGGAAGATAAGTATTCTTCCTTGGTATTTTTTTATTGTAATTGACTGTTGTGTTTGTGAATTCTCGAGTTGTATTGTGTGTTCGGTAGTTTCTCAATTAGATTTTGCTTAATAGGGAGATTAGGCATTGGAATTGGGAAATTTGTAATTCAATTGCTGTATTGTTGTGTTGCATTCAAATATTGCACTGTGAGTGTGTGCATCTTGTGTAGTGGAAATTACACAAGGGGTAGAAGGCAATCTTGTAGGTTCAAGATTGGTTCTGGTGTGATTTGTTTGTAAACTGCATTTGAATTAGTGTTGCAAGTGGTTTGCAAGGGACTGGACGTATGGTTGTGTAAACTCGTATTCTGCCACTAAGAACAATCTGTTAAATCTAAAGAACAATTTGTTAAACCTTAAGAACAATTTGATAAATCTAAAGAACAATTTGTTGAAATTCTGGACAGACTGAAAAATTGACATTCTGGTTGTTTCTTTAATTGGTTGATATTCATCTTAAAGGATTAACAATTATGTATCTTACTGAAGATTGTCAAACTTGGATTATCAATCATATTGTCTTGTGATTCTTTGAGCATATTGGATTCATTCTTGAACTGTAAATTGGAATTAACTTGAAGTACAGCTGTGTAGTTCTATAAAAATGATTTTTCCTAATTTTGATAATTCTTTAGATTGAAACTTGCTTTTGTTGCAATACTGTTTCAGCTGTAGAAAATTCTGAACAGGTTATCACTGTTGTAACATTGTATTTGCTGATTGACTAGTGTATAATATGAGTTGCTTGTTCATTTTCATTAACCTTGAAAAGCACTTTGCTTGTTGTTTTGATTAATCATTGGCTGATTGTTTCAATTTGGTGTGTGATAATCTTGACTTTAGCAAAATTCAATTTTGATCACAAAGAATTGTTGTCTACTGCTTCTGGTTTACTATTGCAGTATTAAAATTACAGTTTGTTGAAATCTGTTTGAATCTGTTGTTTTGTGTACATCTTACATTGCAATCCTAGTTTGATAAGAATACTCATTCAAACTTTTAAGTTTTCAAAAAGTTTTAAATTGTTCAATTCACCCCTCTTGAACATTGGCCATCTTATTTTTCAACGATAATAATGTGAATCCCACAAGTTTATGATATATATATATATATATATATGAATTTTTTTTATATAATCTATTTATCTTTTTGAGTGTACTTAATTTTATCAAAAGTAATACAATTAAATTCTTATCTTTTTTATATGTATTGTGAGTCTAACACTACCTAATTCACCTAATTAATATTAATATAATTAAAATTCAAAACAAATTAAGAGTTTTTTCGTTTACTTCTTATTCCAACTCCATTTCAAATGAAGAATTTCTTTTCTACTACTCTTGCACAGTTTCTTATATTGTCACGCACTTTCACTCTTCATTCTATTGGATTTTATTTCAAATTAAATTAAAATAAATCTAAATTAATTTAATTAAGGTTATTACTCTATTCCTATTTCAAAAGAAGAATCTCTTATGCTATTTTACTCAATTTCAAATAAAGAGTCTCTTATGCTTATAGTATAAAAGAACTTTTATAAATTAATTTATTGAAGAAACTGATTTTAATTTTTTTTCTTATAAGTCTTTATAGAGAAACTGGTTTAAACAAATATGTCACTAATTAAAAAACTGATTGAAACCATAAAGGTAATAATTATATTTAGGCTTCAAATAAATTATGTTTTTATTTTCATATTTTAAATAATATATTTAGTATTAGATGATAAAATTAGAGACTCATGGACCGACATAGTGTTGATACATTCTCAGCTGATATGAGAAAAATGAAGTGCTTGTTGTGGGAGAAAAGACTTAAGAGTAAAAACTTATGGGATAGTAGGCCAAATATTTGGATATCAATAATCCAAACATAGAAAACATAAGCAATAGGCTTGAAATGTGGGGGAGAAAACCCAAGTATAGTGACAAGGCACCATCCCTGATATGCTTCAGGTCTTTCTTGTAGCTACAGTAATTGCATCCTCTATAGCTTCAACAAAAGTTGCAATCTTGTATGTGAAAAAGCCTACTAGCATTGGTATCAACTCTAAGTGCATGGATCCAAATTCTGGAACCAGAATCCTGTAATCAGGAGAAACTAAGATAAGTAGGTTCACAAACAAATACAAATGTACATCATTCACCTCATTCTTAAAAGAGAAAGAAGTGCCATAAGACCTACAAATCATTGGCAAGAATGACATCCAATCAAATACATCATCCAAACATCAATACATTCGGATATCTTGTCTAGGTAACAACATATATATAAGGCAATCAAAATACTTGGAAAGGATATTTTCCATGATATGATTGCCTGTTATTCAAAATTTTTCTCAGGAAGTTGGCAAAAAGGAAAAGAAAGATTAAGTCTCAAAAATAAGTTCAATCAAATGAGACAAAAAACAAACATAATCATGACAAGAGCCATACCTGGAAAAACTAAACACTTGATCAAGAATATTTGTTTTGCAAATTGAATTGACTTAATTGACAACATAATAAATGTTGCAATTATGAATCAAAAAGAGGACTTACGCATTCCAGCGGTTATAGACCATGACTAGAACAACAGGAACAAGTAATCTTGGCTGCCCAATTGCTCCCCTGCAAGTAACATCCAATAAGTCTGTTGTTTCTAACAAAAACAAGGTGAAAAAACAAAACTGACCATGTCCAAACTTTTTAAAACAAAAATGAGCAACAAATTGTTTGAATCTAATTCTGACCAAGTTGACTTATCTTGTTGAAGAGCAACTTGAAAGACATCTGATAGGATATTTTTATGGGGGTGGCCATTGCAATACAAGACTCAAGTTTTATCTACAAAAGAAACTAAATTCTGAATAGTAAATCTATCATCTATAGAGTACTTGACAAGAGCCTTTGCACCATCAGTTCTTAGAGAGTCCACACTACTTCCCAGCATGCGAATGTACACCAAAGAACCAAGAAAGCCAGCTCCAAAACTGAATACATGAAAGAAAAATATTAAACAAATGAATAAACCTTACATCTTTCTTCTTTGATGTTAACCAATATTATCATTTAACTAATATATTGAAATGCAGCAAATACAAATATCTTAACATTTATTTCCTTCCTATAAAAAAAATCTTTGTTTCTGCATCCCACCTAAATTCTCAAAACACATCAATAAAACTTCTTGAAAAGTTCAAAAGTAGAAATGTTATAAATATGAAGTGAATTAACTAGTAAATGTTTGAACCCTCATTAGATAAACTAACCTAGAACAAATATTAAACTGATTTTAGTTTATATAACTTTTTTAGTATATTTACTGGATGGTAGTTCTATATTAAACTGATTTTTAGCTCTCAATTGAACCATATTGGCCAGCATCAACAAAAAATAGGATATATTGAAGAAGGTCATCAATTCGGAATAACTATATCAATAGGTGCAAGAAGAATTCAAGTACCTAGCAGCAATCTCAGGAGTGTAAGAAACATATGCTGAAACCAGACCAACAACACCAATACCCAAGGTAAGGACTTGCAACTTCTTCTTTAACTGAACCAAAAATATGTCTTGGAACAGAATTAACAAAAAAATGATATTTGATGAATGCCACACAACAAGAGAGAGTACTATTCATATGACCTCTAACAAAAAGGAAAAATATTACCAGACAATAGCTTAATACCTGATCACATTGCTCCTACAAGAGAGGGTACTACTCATATGACCTCTCACAAAAAGGAAAAATATAACCAGACAATAATGCTTAATACCTTATCATACTGCTCCTGAGCTTGAACAGCCAATACTTTTGGATCTTCACGAGACTGCCTTATTTCCCGAAACATCACATCCTATAGCAGTACGAGTAGTCTAAATCAGACCTTTGAATAGTAAAATTCAAGTTCTAAACATTTCTAAAGGTACATAGGTTGTCAAGATTTTGTTTTGAGTCAAAAGTATATCATTGATTGAGTTCAATGTCTTACAGCAGTAAATATTGATTTGTCAAAGGTTATATAAGCTGGAAATGTATCCAGTTAATAGGTGCAATGGTATAGATCTTAATGGTAGGGAGTTAACATGAAATAGCAAAACGTTACTTACACTTCCCCCAGTTGCAGCCTTGGTAGCTCTATTCCATTTTTCTTGCTCACGGCGTGTTGGTGCTGATCTATATCTTACCCTATTATTTCCAGTCCCCTGACCATCATTTCAAATGAATCATGTAGAGGAACAATACAAGGTATTATGTACCGTTTCTCCCCAAAGCAAAACTCAATAGGTAAAGAATATAACAATACTGGAGATATACCACAAGTCATCAATCCACAATGATATAATAATCAGGTGAAAATGAAGAGAAGAGACAAATCTCTTACATCAGTTTCTGCCTCAACTTGCTTGTCTACATTATGATTTACAGGAGCTGCAAGTTCTTTGCTCAAATCAACTTCCAAACTACAGTTCATAATTCATAAGAATAATGAACAAAATAAAGAGAATAATACAAATGAATTTGCAGATTTTAATTTAAATATTGTAGAAAGGAACCTGTCCAGGCTCATGACTCTATTTAAGCTTAGAAACCCTGAATTCTCTTCCTGTTGACAGGAATTTTATTGATGTCAGAACCAACTCATAGAAACAAACAGATTTAAATAATCTTGAATCATTCACCAACAATTCTTGAGTTACCCCCACCAAAAACTAAGGCCTTCTCCTACTAGGTGGAATCAACTGCCTACATGAACAAAATGTCACTGTTGTATTCATCAAAAGTCAAGTTTGAATTATTTCCTTGTTTCACCAATGAAAGAAAAGGAGGGCATCTTAGAAACATAATATTTGTTGTATCATTATAATTCCTATGCAAAAATTGGAGTGAAGTAACTACAAGAAACGAACCAATGCTATACAAGGTAGTCGTTTCCCATACTCTTCTTCCACACCCAGAATTGTGTATGACATAAATTATACAGGATTTGGTAGGTATATCTATTGTGAGTAAATCAACACATTCGACAATACTATGAAGTGCCGCATAATCATAATTGTGTGAATTAAATCTGGTTTCATTATTTTCATCTCCATTTCTATAAAAGAACCTGAATCATGCAATATATGCATTTCATTCCCCGTGGAGAGTCTTGTTATATAAAAAAGGCATTCAACATAATGATTGCATAAACTTAAATGAAAATGGTCCTGCTTCTTTGGTTTTTAAATATCACATGGTCTCAATATCTTACCTAAAAGGGTTGACCATATCCATATCCGGAGCCTCAATAATGGATAGTTATATAAACAAATAGAGACAATATTGTTGTTTGTCACAAATAAGAGAAAAACAATAGAGAACACATACACAGAGAAATAAAGGGTCATGTAGTGTTAGTTCAAGTAACTAGGTCTCCCGTACAGTGTTGACTAGGATATGAACTGATTGCACAAGAAAAGATCTTCACACAAACTCAAAATTCAATATTAGGACATTGATTGAGATTGCTATTATCAGTTTCTACAGTTCACTTATTTCAAACACACAAAAAAGCCAAAAGCCGAAACGAAAAAAAAATCACCACAACCATGAAGCTCAATTCCCCACAAACAACCGTCCAACATCAATCCAACTTTCCAACAAAAACAGACACCGATACACAACATCAGAATTTAGAAAAACACCCGACCCAGATGGACAGTGGGTGAGTGAGAGAACAAAGTGGCTCAAAGTTCAGACCTTTGCAGGAGGGGATGGAGCCTGAGGATCTTGAATCAACTTTTTGAAGCGACCCACAAAATCTTTGTTCCACATAAAGTCATCAGAAGCTAAAGGGTCTTCATCATCTCCACCCCAGTACTTGCGGAGCTTGGTGGTGGTGGGAGGACCACCGTACTCCCCAGGAGCCATCCCAGTGGACCACTTCATGGGCTTCTTCTTGGGAAGGATAACTTTGGTCTGCTTTGGGTCTGGCAAGGGTGCGGAGCTTGGAGACTCAGGGGAAGTGGGTGTCGCTGCACATCGCACACAAACGTGGCTCACAAGTGCCATTTTTTTGGTTATGGCAATGGAATGCTACGACATAGCAATGAAGAGAGCAAAGGATACAAAGAAGTGGTGGTGTCGTCAATTGTGTCTGTCATGTTTACACATACGACTTGCCAAACGATGCTTGCAAAATATCTATCTCATTTTTTATTTTATTTTTTTGAAATTGAATAGAATTATCAATTTACCAATATTGCTTCTCTTTTTAATAAAATACTTGTAAAAAATGAACAACAACAATAAAAAGCGTTATTTAATAAGATTTGATAGATAACCAAGGTGAACACTCACTCCTTTCCGTTTCTAATAAAATAATATTCTCGTAATAAATTCTCAATTTATAATGGTGTAGTTGATTTTTAATTTAGTTCTTAAAGTTTTTATTAAATGGATGTTAAACTTGCATTTATTGTTTATTAACATATCTTTTAACATTGTTTAAGATGATATTAAATCCATACATGTCATATAATTTTCCTTCAAGTGACACATTTATGTCATAACTAATCAATAAATAGTATCACAAAAAAGGATACATTTGTTATTTATGGAGTAAAATATTAAACTTAAAATCTTTCTTTTTTACATGATTATGTGGTAATGACTTAAATTCATAAAATATCTAAATCACTAATAAGTATAATAATTTCTAATTGACCTTATTAGTTTTAGAGAAAAAAAAAAAAAAAACTAGTTAAAAGAATAGGAAACTAGAACCATAACTAATAACAGTCACCACGGAACTTCAAAGAATGGTGTGACTCCATGTGTCAACAGGATTTCTTCATCAAATAGCACCACAACTTCTACTAGCCAAATTTCTTCATATTTTCTTTTCTCACACACTCACATGCAGATTTTTTTTTTTTTTGACATATTAACAATTTTCACCAAAAAAAATAAAGCAAAATGTACTAACAAATCAAAAGAACCCTAGTTTCCTATTCCTTCTGCCGTCAAGACAATTCAACAGATTCTCTTTCTCTTCAAAATCTATGTTCAAAAACCAACAAAATCAGCTCTTGATATCCCCAACTTTCCGACCAATAAAATCTAACACAGATTAAGAAAAAAAAAGAACACAATCGAAAGCAGGATTAAGAAAAATGAAAAGAAATAGAAGACAATAACTGAATCGAGGTTGGAACTGAAGCAAAAGATTTTATTCGACAATACGATGTAAGCAGGTGGAAGTGGAATGACAACAACAAAAGTAACAGCAAACATGTTCCATTCTGTTACAGATTCAAATCAGAACACACGACAACACGATTTCTAACAACCATTGTTCATCACGCGAAACGTGAATCATTCAATTGGAACGAACCCATCGGCCGTTGAGCCACTCCTGGTGAACCCTAATTGCAGAGGCGGGGTACACGATCTCCTCCTCAGTGGTGGAGAAATAAACACAGTAGTGGCCGTCGTCGACCTTCTCGGAGATCTCGCCGACCCACCAGCCGTCGTTGTCAAAGACGTCGACATGCTGGGAGAGCGCAAAGGAGGAGGCGGCGACACGCGGAGGCTTGGGGCGGAGCTCTCTCGGATACAGTGTTTCGGTGAGGGGCTGGGAGCTGTTGTCCTCGAGCAGCGTGTCGTAGCGTACGACGTAGAGGCCGTTGTCGAGGCGCGACACGACCGTGGCGAGGTAGTAGGAGCCGAGGAAACCCTCCTCGGTGCTGCAGACCTCGACCTTGTCGCCGTGGCCGAAGTTGATCATCTTTCGCGGTAGTCGCATTGAAAAAGAAAAGTGTTCTTCGGTTGAAGACTCCTGTGAGAAGGAAGGAAGTGTTGTTTGCGTCGTCTGTAAGGTTCTTCTTATAGCAAGGATAGTTTGCCGCGCTCTCAACGGTATTTTGCACCCATTTAATAATTACAAATAATATTATATTATTAAAATATAGTATTTTTCTTATAAAAATAGATATAATATGAGTGTATTTTGTTTTAAACTATATTTACTCCGATACTCTACAAACTAAAATATAATTATCTAATATTAAAATAAATTATTATTTTATTATTATATGATATTTAATTATAAAAAGTAAATGTTAAATAAATTTAATTGATGAACATTAATGTATTATGAGATGTGTATATTTTTTTTCTCTCTTAAATTTGTCAATTTAAATGAAGGTAAATTGTGATGTAAAGTTAAATAGATTTATTATTAGTAATTTATATTTTCATAAGATAAAATCATAAATGTTTTAATTGCTTTTTGTCTTTACAGTATTAGTTAAAAAGGCATGATTTTACTATTAAGATTCGCAATTTTATTCTGATATTTATGTTATTTTTTGTATGGTTTTTTATTTCTTCATTGTTATTTTCGAAATGTAAATTATATATCCTGACGAGTTTTATATTAAATATTAATTAATATATTGAAATTAAGTTAAATATTACATAGTCAATATAAGTAAGGCCTAAAATATATATATATATATATCAAAATCTTATGTTAAATATTGAAACTTTAAAAGATAAATAAAGTTAATTATAATTAATATTAATTAAATATTTTAAATTAATCTATATAAGTAAGGCCGAAAATATATATATCAAAATCTTATGTTAAATATGGAAACTTTAAAAGATAAATAAAGTTAATTATAATTAATATGACTTAAATATTTTAAATTAATCTACATTATTATAAGGACTTCAAAATTGTAACAATTCATATTTATAATAAATAATATTAAATAATGTAATACATTTTATAAAAAATGTGTTTTTAATCAGCATTTAATACTTTAATATTGAATACTTACTTAATTATTAAAATTTTTTCAAATATTTTAATATTTGAATTAAGATCCAACCAGAAATATATAAGAGTTTCTAGAAGATATCATAAAGCATACAGATATTTTAATATTTGAATTAAGATCCAATCAAAACAGACAAGTAAGATCTTTTAAAAGATATCATAAAGCAGAAATATATACTTTAAGTTTTAGAGTTTATTTATTAATTTCAATATATAATTAAGTAATTACTAATACATATATTATTTGTTAATTTCAAAAGAGTTAATGCATAATTTCAAAAGATCTTAACTAAAATTTTGATAGGAATAAAAAACTTGTAGTCCCAATTTGAATAATCTTTTTTTTTTTGTTTCAAAAATCAATATGTGAAATGTAGTATTGTTTTGAACACAATATAGAAAAACTATTACAACCAATTTCGTGTAAAAAATTGAAGTGATCATATCAACTACAACACCAACTATATTGTAATATCACAAATTCAAACAGCTACAAATAAGAGATTTTCTTCAATACCAACACTGTAATCAATTTCGAAGACGAGAGAAGTGATTCAGAAAGAGGGAAAATATAATATGATATCATATCATATAATATATACTATAACATAATATAATATCATATAATATAATATAACATAATATAATATCATATCATACAATATAATATAATACAATACAATAAAGTGCAATACAATATAATACAATACATTACAATATAATATAATATAAAATATGACAAATAATTAAGAAAAATGATCATATCTATTTTTACAAATAATTTGAATATTCTTAAATTTATTTTACAATTTTATTTTTATACAATTATTCATTTGCATGTTTTTCTTCAAATAAAATATTTTTCTATTTAATCTCTATATATTTTTACATACGTACTTAATTATTGAATTTCTTTTAAGTATTTTAATATTTGAACTGAGATCCAACCAAAAATAGATAAATAAGAATTTTTAGAAAATAAAATAAAACAAAAAAATATTTTAATATTTGAACTAAGATTCAACCAAAAATAGATAAATAAGAATTTTTAGAAAATATCATAAAGCAAAAAGATATTTTAATATTTGAATTGAGATTCAACCAAAAACAAACAAGTAAGATCTTCTAGAAAAAACCACAAGACAGAAATATGTACTTTAGGTTTTAGGGTTTATTTATTAATTTCAATATATACTTAAGTAATTACTAATATATAATTTCAAAAGAGTTAATACATAGTTTCAAAACATCTTGGTTAATATTTTGATAGAAACAGAAAACTTGTAGTCCCAATTTAAATAATCTTTTTCCTATTTTATAATGTACTCTATTGAACATGGTATAGAAAAACTATTATAAGTAATTTTGTATAAAATTAAAGTGACCATATCAATACAACTGTAATATCACAAATCCAAACAGAAAAAAAAAATCCTTCAATACCAACTGTGTAACTAATTTCACAAAAGAAATAATTAATTTAAAAAAAGGAAATATGATATAATATAATAATATAATATAATATCATATCATATAATATAACATAGTATAACATAATATCATATCATATAATATAATATAACATTTAATATAAATAAATCTCAGAATATATCAAAATCTTATGTTAAATATTGAAAATTTAAAAAATTAATAAAGTTAATTATAATTAGCATTAATTAAATATTTTAAAATAATATATATTATCATATGTAACTTAAAAATTGTAACAATTCATATTTATAATAAATAATGTGATACATTTTGTATAAAATATGTTTTTAATAAGCATTTAATACTTTAATATTAAATACATACTTAATTATTGAATTTCTTTTAAGAATTTTAATATTTAAACTAAGATCTAACCAGAAATAGATAAATAAGAATTTTTAAAAGATATCATAAAATAAAAAGTTATTTTAATATTTGAACTGAGATCCGATCAGAAACAAACAAGTATAATCTTCTAGAAGCTACCACCACACAAGAATACATACTTTAGGTTTTAGAATTTATTTATTAATTTCAATATATACTTAAGTAATTACTAATATATATATATATATATATATATATATATATATATATATATTTTTTTTTAATTTCAAAAGAGTTAATACATAATTTCAAAAGATCTTAGTTAATATTTTGATAGAAACAAAAAACTTGTAGTCCCAATTTGAATAATCTTTTTTTTCTATTTTTTAAATCAATGTGTGAAATATACTGTGTTGAACATGGTATAAAAAAACTATTACAACAAATTTTGTATAAAAAATTAAAGTTACGATATTAATACAACTATAATATCACAAATCCAAACAACAAAAAAAAAATCCTTCAATACTAACTATGTAACCAATTTCATAGAAGAAATAAATAATTTAAAAAAAAGGAAATATAATATCATATAATATAATATAATATAACATAGTATAACAAAATATAATATCATATAATATAATATAATATTTAATATAAAAAGTCCGAGAATATATCAAAATCTTATGTTAAATAACGAAAATTTAAAAAATAGATAAATTTAATTATAATTAACATTAATTAAATATTTTAAATTAATATATATTATCATAAGTAACTTTAAAATTGTACCAATTCATATTTATAATAAATAATATTAAATAATGTGATAATTTTATAAAAAAATATGTTTTTAATAAGAATTTAATACTTTAATATTAAATACGTACTTAATTATTAATTTTTTTAAATATTTTAATATTTAAACTCAGATCCAATCAAAAATAGATAAATAAGAATTTTTAGAAGATATTATAGAACAAAAAAATATTTTAATATTTGAATTGAGATTCAACTAGAAACAAACAAGTAAGCAGTACTTTAGGGTTTTAGATTTTATTTATTAATTTCAATATATACTTAAATAATTACTAATATATATATATATATTATTTGTTAATTTCAAAAGAGTTGATACATAATTTTAAAAGATCTTAATTAACATTTTGATAGAAACAGAAAACTTGTAATTCCAATTTAAATTATTTTTTTCTATTTTATAAATTAATATGTAAAATGTACTATGTTGAACATGGTATAGAAAAGCTATTACAACCAATTTTGTATAAAAAATTAAAGTGACCATATCAATACAATTGTAATGTCACAAATCCAAAGAGAAAAAAAAAAATTCCTTCAATACCAACTATGTAACCAATTTCACATAAGAAAGAAATGATTTAAAAAAAGGAAATATAATATAATAATAATATAATATAATATCATATAGTATAACATAACATAATATAATATCATATAATATAATATTTAATATAAATAAGTCTGAGAATATATAAAAATCTTATGTTAAATATTGAAAATTTAAAAAATAAATAAAGTTAATTATAATTAACATTAATTAAATATTTTAAATTAATATATATTATCATAAGTAACTTCAAAATTGTAAAAATTCATATTTATAATAAATAATATTAAATAATGTGATACATTTTATAAAAAAATATGTTTTTAATAAGCATTTAATAGTTTAATATTAAATACGTACTTAATTATTTAATATATTTTAATATTTGAATTGAGATTTAACCAGAAATAGATAAATAAGAATTTTTAAAAGATACTATAAAATAAAAAGATATTTTAATAGTTGAATTGAGATTCCACCATAAACAAACAAGTAAGATCTTTTAGAATATATCACGACACAGAAATATATGTACTTTAGGTTTTAGGGTTTATTTATTAATTTCAATATATACTTAAGTAATTACTAATATATATATATATATATTATTTGTTAATTTCAAAAAAGTTAATACATAATTTCAAAAGATCTTGGTTAACATTTTGATAGAAAAAAAAAACTTGTAATCCCAATTTCAATAATTTTTTTTTCTATTTTATAAATCAATATGTGAAATATACTGTGTTGAACATGCTATAGAAAAACTATTATAACTAATTTTATATAAAAAATTAAATTGTCTGTAATATCACAAATCTAAACAGAAAAAAAAAAATCCTTCGATACCAACTATAAAATCGATTTCTCAGGTAGTCTCTTTTGGGATTAATCCTTGTCACTGGATTAACATCTCTTCTTACCATTGATTATTCTTCTTAATCATACTATTACCCAGGATGTATCCCGGTTGTAATGGACAACCTTTCTCATCTTGTAAGAATGCAATCAAAGAAAAGTTGACTTTCACATTTCTTATACCCAAACATGAAAGACATGATGAATTTTGTTAACTCATGTGTTAAACTATATTAAACGATGAATTTTGTTAACTTGTGTTAAACTATATTTACTCGGACACTACACATTAAAATATAATTATTTAATATTAAAATAAATTATTATTTTATTATTATATAATATTTAATTATAAAAAATAAATGTTAAACAAATATAATTGATGAACCATGATGTATTATGAGATGTGTGTATTTTCTTTTGTTATCTTGGATTTGTCATTTAAATGAAGGAAGTTATGGCTGTAAAGTTCAATGAATTTATTACTGGTAATTTATCATTTCATAAGATAAAATCATGAATGTTTTAATTGCTGTCCAATTTTTTGTTTTTGTAATATTAGTTAACAAGACATGATTTTACCACTAAGATATGTAATTTTGTTGTGATATTTATGTTATTTTTTTTATGGTTTTTTATTAGTTTATTTTTTAAATGTAAATTATGTATGCTACCGAGTTTTATGTTAAACAATAATTAATATATTAAAATTAACTTAAATATTACATAGTCAAAATCCTACGTTAAATATTAAAAATTTAAAAGATAAATAACGTTAATTATAATTAATATTAATTAAATATTTTAAATTAATCTAAATTATCATAAGCAACTTTAAAATTGTAACGATTTAGATTTGTAATAAATAATATTAAATAATGTGACATATTTTATAAAAAAAATATGTTTTTATGAGTATATAATATTTTAGTAGTGAGTACTTACTTAACTATTAAAACTTTTTTCAGATATTTTATATTTTAACTGAAATCCAACCACAACTGATAAGTAAATTTTTTAAAAGATATCATAAAACAGAAAACATATTTCCCCTCTATATAAAAGTAATTACTAATACATATATATTTTATTTGGTAATTTTGGAAAGAATTAATGCGTTATGTTTACTTTTACCTAGAGTAAAGCTCGAACATATTTCAGAAATTAAGGTAATATTTTATCGCAGATTTTGGCTAACATATTTTTATTTCGTTTTTGGATTATGACAGATTGAGTTTTTAGCTAAAACAAAACATAATTGAATAAAAATATATTGTAATTTTGTCTTTGAAAATCTTACGGAGTTTGTTGGCTGGAATCTGTGGTTTTGATTCAGAGGACAAATATATGGTAACAGTTAGATACATAAAAAGTTAAAATAATAAAATATAATTTAAGAAAATGAATGGATAAAGTTTTTATGCAAATAACTTTACTTTGAAAGAACGATGATACAAATGTATAATGATTTAAAATGACCTGTCACAATTTGAGATGGAGAGACATTTTTCTGTAATTTTGGATATTTTTTTTTCAAAATTAGAAATAATTTTTTAATGATTATATATAACTTTTTTAACATTGAAACTGCTAACAATTATCGTACATCATTTCAAGCGACCGAAAATATAGCGTCATTGTAATTCAGTGTTTTGCACTTTTTTATTATACTATTTTATGTTAATAAGTTAAAATTTCAAATTTATATTAATTTTAATTTTACATATTTATTTAAATGTAGATATATGTGCTATTATGTTTTATATTTAAAGCATACTTTATAATTTGAATAAAAATAATATAATTTGTAAATTTTAATTAAAAAAAGGAAAAATCGTAATTGTACTATAAAAAGTGGTGTGTAATTATTTTAAGTGGAAGAGTATTTATTTTTATTATTTTTTTCTTTATTGTTATGTCCAAAATAATAATTTTGAGGTAAAAATATTAAAATTATAAAAAAACAATTAAAAGCAAAATTATAATGTAAAATATGTACACAAAATTATATATATATATATATATATATATATATATATATATATATATAAAAAAATAGAGAAAAAAGTACCTTAAATTAAATAATATTCCTATTAATCTAAATATTGAGATAGATAAGATGTAATTCTCAAAATCTTAGTGCATAAATTGTTATCAATATTTATTTTATATTATTTCATTACTGAGTATTCGATAACATAAATTTAAGCCAACACAAAACTATTTAATTTAATTTGTTTTTATTTATTTTTTAACCTTTTGTTTCATTAGTATTATATTTTGATTGACTCTTGGAGAAAAATCATTTGGATTTTTAAGGAATATATAATTTTTTAATATAAAAAAGGTTATTTTCTTAAATTACTTTTGAGGTGATAAACATAATTCAATATAAACAAAGGGATATTTGGGACATTAAAGAATAGCAGTTTTTGTTATAACATGAATGGTGATTGGTATATAATTATTTTCTATTGCGGTATATTATTCACAAGGATTTAAATAATTTTTTTAGCATTTTAAATTTTTTTTAATATGTTTCTTATTTAACTAATTAAGGATAAAGTTCTTAAAATAAATTTTTTTATATAGTTGCTAATTAGAAATTATTCTAAAATAAATTTATGTTATATATTCAACTAATTAAAATTATTCTGTATATAATTTCTAAAAAAATGTACAATTCTAAATTTTTACTATCTATCTATAGTTTAATTAATTTTATATATATGTGACTTATTTTTTTAGTTTTCCAAAAGTATTTATGTTTATTGAATTGGATAAATTTATTTATATTCAAAAATAGATATAATATTTTAAACTATTTTGTGGAGAGATGAAGTCAAACCAAACAAGTCTAATACATGATTGATTAATGATATAATCTCTCAAGCATTGTATACGAGAAAAAATGTTGTAAAAAAAACTACACAGGCTTTAGTTCTTTTTATATTTTAAAAGTGATAACAAATATATTTATTTTCATGATAAATAATTACATGTACATTCCACCATACCCATCACAATAATAAATTTCCTATGGTAAAAGAAAATTGAATTGCAATTCATTTGCAGTAGTTCACTTGATCGTAGGAACTTTGTTTCTCTGTAAAATAATATATAGCAGTGAGAGAACTTATAAAAGATGGGATAGCCTGTCTCCCTAGCTCTATTTCTAGATTCACGGTTTCTGATTTTTTTTTTTTTTAAGAAAAGAATTATTTTTTTAAAAAAAGAATTAAAATTTAGTGTTGTCGGTGATTAACTAGAGTTTAATTATTTCATATTATTTGTTAACATATAAGATAAGGGTGGTATTATAATAGGCGTCTAAGAGAAAGAGCCGCTTGCTCACGTGTCTTGTGACCCGTAAATATTAGATTTTAATGATTTTATATGAAGATTAAATATATTAAAGTTACGCTTCAATTGAGTATAATATTTTAAATTTAAAAATTAGGTCAAGATTCACCATTAGAAGATAAAAATTTAAATAAAAAATAAAATTTCCTTATAAATTATAAGTGTTAAATGTTAGATGGTATACACTTATTCTGTGTTTGCTTTCGTTGCTGCTTGACTATTTAGGACGAGTGATTTGCAAGGGTGGTGAAGAAATGAGAGCGCCGAAAGTCACATCAACAATTAAAAATGACATAATTAACTTTAATTTAACATATATAATACTAAATTCATACAAACATTATCAATTATAAAATAATTAATTAAATATATATTTCTTGAACTAAATGATCAAAGTCTCTTTAGATGATCAAATCATTTAGAGGATCAAATCATTTGTTAAAGTTTTCATGACTTATATACATTGTGCAGTTAATATTAATATTAATATTATTATTATTATTATTATTATTATTATTATTAAAGCAGGAGACACATGGTCTATAAAGAGATAAGTTTTCTTACTACTTACTTTGATGTGTTATTGATTTGATTTAAATTGATTTTATATCATATTGTGCACTTCAAATTTGTTCACAACAAAAAATATTCAAATTATTATGAAGTATTTAATTGTGATTAATTGATTTTATATCATAATGTGCATTAACATTCAAATCTGTCATAATAGAAATTATTATTCAAATTATTGATGAGTATCCCAGATATAATTTCTCTATGTTATATTAAATTATTTCCAATACAAATAATACATACTTAATCAAGTTTAGTTTAATGCAGTATGAAAATTAGAGAAGTATTTTCAGTTTGACCCATACATCATAAAGTTAAGATTGATCTATTCAAGCATCCCAACGACTAGTTTTTAAAAAGCTACATATAGAAGAGGAAGTTCAAGTTGAAGAACACACAACAAGAAGCAAGAAGAGAAATACATCATATAAAACATTGAAGAAAATATACTGAGTGTCTATTGTCAATCTGCTATTGAGAGCATCTAGAGTTTTGGGTTGTGTGAAACCATTGTGTAATTCTTCACCACTGTGAAGTAAACCCTTGTGAGCTTTCATTGTTATCTCCTTTGAGAGTGTTTCTTTAATTCTTGAGTGGTCTTGATCTCAGGGAGAGATTGGGATTGGTATAACCTGAAGAGGTTTGTATACTCGCCTTTTGTGTCTTGTAACCTGGAGAGGTTTGTATACTCATTGTAACTATTTGCTAAATAGTGAAACCTCTTAAACAATTTGTTTAAGGAAGAACTGAAAGTAGCCCAAGAGATTAGGGTGAACCAGTATAAAACTGCTTTATCTGTGCTTATATATTTTTGCCTTGGTTGGTGGTTTCTATTTATAACGAATTGAGTTCAGACTCCATTCAACCCCCTTATGGAGCCAGCTGTTCCTACAATATTAATTTTTTTATACCTAATTAATTATACGAAATAACTAATCAATTATACATTACATTTATATTTTTAACAAATTTATTAAAAATATATAAAATTATAATTTTAATTTATATTAACTTTAAAACATTATTATATATAAATATAATTAATTATATATTATTATATAATAAATATTTATATATATAATCGATTATCAGTTACGCGTGAATCCATTATGCATATATAATTGATATATAATCGATTGTGGCTTATATATAATATAATTACGGAATAACGTAATTGATTATATATATATATTATATAAATTTATTAAATAACATGATAATAAATAATATTAAAAAGTAAAAATAATAAATATTATTTAATTTATAATAAAAATATTAAATAATATTATTAATAAAATAAATATAATAATTATTAATTATATAAATATATTTTAATTTAATAAAAATGAAAAGAGTTATTTAAAAAGAGAGTTATTTAATATTAGTTTTTTATTATAAAATAATATTACTTAAATTTAATATACAAATTATTTTAAAAAATTCTAATTGTATAATTTCATATTTTAAAAAATAATTATATTTAATAAATTAATTATATTTTATTATAAAAATAAATTTTAATTTAAAAATCACTACATATTTTAATATTTTTTTAAATTTTTTAAAATAAATTATCAATTATATCAAATAAGTAAATTATATGTTATTTTTAATTACTTTTTATCATAAGGATAAATTTATAATTTTATAATTTTATATATTAAAAACTATTAAAATATCTATCCTATTTACCACATCATTCACAAATTTTCATAAACTTTCACTCAAATCTGATCATCTTTCCCTTAATTCAAACAACCTAACTTTCCACATACTTTCATCTTAAATAACATTAATAACATTAATGTTATAAGTTTAAAACAATTTAACTTTTCACATACTTTCATCTTAAATCCTCTCCCCAGTCCAAACATTAATAACATTAATGTTATAAGTTTAAAATTACTTAATTTAACACACTTAAGGTTATAAGTTCAAAGTTATGAATTTAAAACTAATGATAATGCATAATTTATTAGTTAAGTTCAGTTCAAAATAAGAAAAAAATGTATTTTGATGAGATAGTTCATTTTGATTTAACATGAATTTAACGAAATCAATATTCACATATAACATTTATTTTTTATGAGATAATATGAAAAATTACTACAATTAACACATATTATATATTTTTAATTAATTTTGATCTACTTCTTACTAAAACTAAGAGATACCTAAATAAAAATACCTCTTATCTAAATAAAAATACATTATATTTTTTTAATTCATATTTTTACCATTAATATATATTCCAACATTTACCCACTAAATCAAAGTTTTAGAGTTGGTAAAAGTGAAAATAAAGTGAAAGAAGTTAACCCTACACTATTAAGAGTGATGACTCAAGGTTTTAGAAGGCCTAAAGTGATAAAACAATAAGACATTTTTTAAATTAATAAAATAATTAAAATTATGATATTTTTATCTAAATTTATTTTTTGAGTTTTCTGTTATACAAAATTATCTATTAAATTATCATAATTAATTTTATTTATAAAATCTTTTTCAATAGTCTGTTTAATCTTTTTTAAGACATTGTTGATCTTAAATAAGATTTTATTAGTTTAAGTTTTGAAAAACTCCTTTCAGCTTAATCAACTAATAATGAAATTGTTAATATTATTCTATATGCTATATATGCATTTAGAAAAGAATTTATTTTTTTTATATAATTAAGAATGTCATTTGGTTTATCATTTTCCAATCTTATAATCTCCCTTAAGATATTTAACTCTGAAAATAAATCTAAGCCATCAAGATCCAATAAATTATCATGTTTCAAATACTTTTCAAGGTTTAAGCATTTTTCTTTCAAAAGTACACAACCCAATAACTTTAAATTTTTAATACTAAATAAAAAACCAAAAATATTTTCATATATTTTAAATTGTTCAAATCTATTTTGGAGTGTGGTAATTGCTTTATCTACAATATATAAAAAATAATCAATTCTAAACGACTCTTGAGGTGATTTAATAACTTCATTTTCAATATTTTTATCAAATTGTTTTTTTTATGACTGGTTCTTTTTTTCATGAAACTTAGGCTCTACATCCATTTCAAAAGCAATTTCTTTGACAAAAATAAATGCATTTTCAAATCCATTTTCTCTATATGTTTCAAAAAATGAAAGAAGACCTTTTAATTGTTCAATGACCATATTAATACACATATCTTTTGATTGTAAATTTTTACTAACAGAGTTAATTGTAAATAATATATCATACCAAATAGTCATGCCTAACAAAAATTCAAAATTTTCAAGTTAATAAGTTCCTAAACACTCAGCTTCACTTTTTATTTTAGGATGATCATTAGTTTCAACTAGTTCAAATAAAACATCTCTTATTTGTGGAGCTTGAAATCTTACAGCTTTCACACTTTCAACACCACTTTTCCAACGTGTTTGTGACAATGATTTAAGAGTTAAGTTATGTATATGATTTTGTAAAATTTTCCATCTTTTTGTAAAAGAAGAAAATAAAGTATAGATACGTTGTAACACTCAAAAGAAAGATGTAATTCTAGGACAAGAGTTTGCCATATCACAAAGTACTAAGTTTAAACTACGGCAACCACATGGGAGTATAAAATGCTCTAAGATTAATATCAAGAAATCTTTTTTGGACACCTTGGTGTTTTCCTTTCATATTTGACCCATTATCATATCCTTGTCCTCTAAGGTTATTAATATCAAGTCCAAGAACTTTCAGTTCATCTATAATAACATTAAAAAGACAATTTCCACTTGTATCATTTACTTTTAAAAATTCTAAAAAATACTCATTAACTTGTATTGGAGTGGATGAAATATCTACACATTGTAATACAAAAAACATTTGTTCTTGATGACTTATATCTGGAGTATAGTCAAGTATGATTGAATAATATTTTGCATTCATAATATCTTTTTATAATTTTTTATTTTTATTTCACTTGCTAACAAATTTATCAACTCATACATATAGTTGGATCTAATTCACTTTGTCTATACTTTATTGATCACACATGCACTTTAATCGACCTATTGTCACTTTGCTTTGTAGGTGTAAGCTGTCATAATGGTACATAACCTGCCAAACTTAAGCCAATCAATGTGCAAAAGACTAAATTATTATAGAAGCTTCTTCTTTCAAAGATCAAGTTGTTTCAAATCATTATACTCGAAGAGTTACATCTCATCTCATTATGCCCCTTTTCCATATGGTTGGACTTTATTAGTTTTCCTCTTAGCAGTTGTGTGTCCTGCAATGGTTGTGCTTCCCCTTTTTCTTCGCAGCGTGTCAGTCATTCAAAGCAAAATTAAATTTGAAACTTTTCATTTCTCCATTATGCAACAAGAAAAGTACTCAAACTTCACATATTCCCTTGATTTTGCATCTTCTCTTTTAGGTAAGCACTAATTTCCCCAATACTTTCGTGCATTTCACTTGATTCTTGTAGAACTATTTTTTCTATTGGATGGGTAGATAGTTTAGGCTTTTACCATATTTCTTAGAGTTTCTAAGCCTCCTTTCCTTGTTATGGGAATTTGGGTTTCATTCTTGGTGTTCTGTGTTTTTTAGGTTTCGTCCTGGTGTTTTGGTTTGACCATCCTTTCAGTTTTTAGGTTCATTTTATAGCTTGAGTCTTGTTTGTTAAATTGATGGCCATTTACGACACATCCTACCCTTGGGTCAAGATAGAGTTGTTGAGAGAGACCTAACTAATATATGAGCTTGAAAATGTTGATTTGTTAGTAAAATTGTAGAGAAGGATGTAGCTCTCCAATGACCAAGAGGATAGGTTTTGCTTCTTCTATGATACTGTTTTTATTAAGCTTAGTCTTAGGTTGCCTCTTGATCTATTAGAAAATGAGGTATTAAGTGTCACGAATGTCACCCCAACTCTCATCTTAACAGTTGGACATTCCTTCGTGCCTCCCATATCTTATGTACTCAACTTGACATAATGGCGACCTCCAACATGTTTTTTTTTTATTATTATTATTTTGAATTCAAAACTCCGTTAGCTATAAGCATCTTTAAATAACATCACTGGCCTAAGTCTCCTAACCCTTTTCCAGTCCTTTTATAAATGCTTTAAAGGTCTCTTCCTAAAAGTCTGAACGCCCAACTCGTAATCCAACTCTACTAGAGGGTTTCCCTCTTGCTAGACTTAAAACCCTCATGTTCAAAGTGCTTGACGGATGGAGAATTTGGAATCGTCCAAGGTTGAATGTTGTGACAATTTGGAAAAACTAGAACACATATCTGACACAACTATTTTGTTGAAACTTGAGTATCAGGCCATAGACTTGGGTGGTATATGTTTCTATTTCACCACTTAGTTTGAAGCAAACTTCTTAATTATTCTAACTTTTACTTTCTCATAGATAGCCGAATGAATATCTCCCATAAAGAAATGGCTCGCCAATTGAAGGATATGAAAAGTTTAAAGGAGTCTAGAAATGCACCAGCCAAAGGCGAAGGGACGAGTAAGGTGGTCATGACTTCTAATAAGGTCATGGCGAATGCCTTCGATCCCCAGCTGAAAATTAAAAGATAACGAAAAACTATTTAAAGAGTTTATTCTTTCTAAGACTGCTCACTTGGCATCCGATGGTCGTGATCCTGAGGTTGAGATATTGACGACAGAGAATTGGAACCCCCAAGGCCTCCTCGTAGGGTAGAAAGGAAGATTTTGGGATCCAAACTTTAGTCATTTGACCCATAACCAAGCTCACAATTTGCTTAACTATATCACTATTTTGGATAAGCAAAGTCCAGCCTCAATTTATTAAGGCGTATAAGGCTTGATAAACAAGGCATCGATCTTGATCTTTTGAACGGGGAAGAAAGTTCAAGAGGCATCTTTGGTTGAGAAAAAGAGGAGGAGACAACTTCTTGACACTTAAAAAGAGGTTGATCGATTGAAGTCAGAGGTGGCTGAGGTTGAGTGACTTTGACAACACGTTGATGAATGGGTGAAGGAGAAAAGAGGAATGAGCTAAAGAAAAGGTTGTCTTAATCTAAGAGAAAACAATGTTGGCTCTTCAACTTCAGGAAAAAAAACAATGAGCTAAAGAAGGTGGAGGAAAAGGAAAAGAGTTGGAGGTTCACTAAGGAGGCCTTGAAGGAAGAGATCACCACTTCTTTTGGAACATGTTTCGAAGGGGGGACGAAACATACTTAAGCTTTGTAACTTGACATTGATTTCTTGACCATGGATCCCAACAAGATGGTTATGGACAGAAAACTAGTGGAAGAATAGAGTAGCCTTTCTTTATTTTGGTCTTGTGTACTTTCCTTTTTTGGCTTAATTTCTCTATACCTTTTTTTTAACCAATTAGTGATTATATTTCATATTTATTGGACGTCTTCTTTTATTGTATCTTTGCTTTACCTAGATCTAAGTTTTAAATAATTAATAATCATTGGACACCTTCTTTTATTGTATGTTTGCTTTACTTGGTTGGTTGCCACATGACTATCTTCGCCTTTGATCTTTCTAAATTTATTTGCACATGAACTTAGTTTTTGATATGTCAGTCACTTTCTTGGCTGCTTCGATCATCGTTTCAATAGTCAACTTCAGTCTATCTAAGGTCAGACTCTAGTTTATCTAGAACCATTCATGTCGATTGTCGACCTTATATTCTGTCTAAGGTTGGGCTCCAATCGCAGTAGAGTTGTTCATGTTAAATGGTTGACCTTATTCTATCTAATGTCAGAGTTGGAGCCGTTCATGTCGAATGGTCGACCTTAGTCTATCTAAGGCTGGACTCCAATCAAGCTAGAGCAGTTCGTGTTGAATGGTCGACCTTAGTCTATCAAAGGCTAGACTTCAGCTAAGCTAGACTTATTCATGTTGATCAACCTTAGTCTATCTAATACTAGACTCTAATTGTGTTAGAGCCATTCATGTCGAATTGTGCTATTTAATTTATATAAGGCTGGACTCCAGTCGAGTTGGAGTTGTTCGTATCGAATGGTCGACTTAGTCTATCTAAAATAAGACTCGAATTGAGTTGGTATTGTTTAGTTTGAATAATTAATTCATATATATATATATATATATATATATATATATATATATATATATATATATATATATATATCAAACCAAAATTATTTTCATTAAGCATATGACCTCATTAAAAACTTGTGAAAATAGGAAATCTTGAAGGAAAAAAGTGTCGTCGTAATAGATTTCAATTAAAATAAAAGCGGAGGTTTGCTGCATTCTAATTCCGAGAGATTAGCCTACGCTAAAGTTTCCAATTGGTATGCACCTTTACCAAAGACTTCTTTAATTCTATAGGTTTCGATCCATTTGGGGGACAACTTGTTCTCCATCTGGTGTGATTGTGCCTTCCATAGGACAAGATCAGATACCTCAAAATTTCTTGGTACCACTTTAGTTTTGTCTTAACTTTTTCTAGCGGTTAAGGGTTCTCCTTTGATGTAGGCATATTCTTGGACTTCATCAATCATATATAAACAAGCACGGATGACTTCGTCATTTGAACATGAAGGTAAGAATTGCCCCACTCTGAACAAAGACTCACCGATCTTAGCTAGTAGTACATTGTCCGTCTCATAGATGAGACTAAAAGGCATCTCACGAGTACTTGATTGCAGGGTAGTGCCGCAGGACCACAATCTTCTTATTTTTTCCTCCGACCAATTTCCTTTTGTTGACTCTATTATTTTTTTTTAGTCTTCATAGAATTACTCTATCGTAACTTCAGCTTGTTGGTTTGAGGATGTTATACTAATATGAAGACTTGTTATATCCCTAACTCTTCGCAAATCTATCAAACATAATACTTACGAATTGTGTCTCGTTGGATATGAGAAATTTTGAGACCCCAAATCACCATATGATATTTTTCTATTTGCAGTTTTGAATTTTGAAGTAGAGATGATAGCTACGACGTTTGCTTCAATCCATTTGATGAAGTATTCATCTACCACCACTAAAAACTTCAATTGTCAAACTGCCTCTGGAAATTATCCTAATATAACAATTTCACATGTATGAAATGATCAAAGAACACTCATGGAATCTAAGTTCTCAGCCGGAACGATTAAAGATGAAATTCTCTTTCTCCTAATGTGTGTGAGTGTCCTTTCAAGCTTGAGTCACCATGTATTTATTGGGGAGTCGCAATTGGTTTAAGAGTTTTTCAAAAGGGTTTCTAATACTGAAAAATAACTAAAGAAAAATCTAGGATTGAAAGATGAAGTAGCCACTTTATCTTACTTTAATAATAGAACCACGATTCAAAATTTACGTTAAATAAGCTTAAAATGTCACTCCAAACTCTCCTGAGACAATCTATGGGTGACCAAGTCATAACTGGATTTAATTCATTTTGTGTAATTTTTTTCAATCACACGTGCACTTTAATCGATATAAGATATCATAACGGTATCAATATACATTAATCTTTTAAATTTCATTAATGTTTTACTTAATATCTATATAAATTAAAATTATTTTAATGGTTTGCTATATGATTTGTTGTTCTCGTGAATGAAATGTTAACTATTGATTTCTTCATCAACTACTATTACCTAATAACTTTATTTATTTTAAAAAAATAAAATAAAATATTTAATATATACATCTATTTGCGTTTATATTTTTATATAATTTAAATTGCTGTGTATCCACTTATTTTTATGTACGTTTAATTAGATCTCAACTTTACTAGATTTCACTATCCAATAAAAAAACTGTTTTTTTTTTTTTTAAATGTACCTAACCCACTCGTACTCGTAAGTAACTACTTGCTTTTTCTTAAAAATTTGTTCCGAACCCATTAATACTAAAAATTATTTATTTTTTGTAATGGGTTAAGTTTGTTAATATTTAAAAATGACTTTTACTTCATGCAATTTCATGGTTTCTTTTTACAAGATGTCGGAATGATCTAAATTTCCCCTCTCACTATATATACCCTTTACACTAATTTCAATAATTTTTTGTACACCTTCTTACTACAAGCCTTCGCCACCCACCACCACTCATATGAGAACTCCTCGTTGCTGTCAACACTCTGCTTGTCTTATGTCGCTATTGTTGTGGTTCCTAAGTAAATTTCATTGTTCTGATGATCTGTTGTCGTCTTTTTGGTTTTGTCGGACGTTTCATACTGTTTGATCACATTTTCAGATTGTTTACCTTTGTGACAACACTACTGAATTAACCAATCTAAAAATAAAAAATGGATACTGTGTGCTAGATTGTAGAATTCGAAAGGCATTTTAAATCACGTATCTAGAAAAGGTTTATGGTACATGATTCAAAATTAATTTATTTTTGCAATCTTCAAATAAACTGTGCAGTCTAGAATTAAAGAAATTAAAGCATCTTAAGTTAATTTACGTAATTTTGCTTCCGCTGTGACAAATTTGTTTTTCCTGTCTTTTCATTATTTTCAAGTTATTTGAATGGGTTAGTGTTTGTGAAACGACGACCAAGGGAGAATCATGCAGGATATTTGGGGGCAATTTTAGTGCCCTGGAGAAGATTTGTAGATTTTCAAAATAGAAAAAAAGTACCTAATTGAATCTACAGAAGCCAGAATGATAGTGATAATTAAAAAGTACGAGCTTAGATAGAGAATATGAACCATAGACCCAGTCAAGACTTTAGAAAGTCTAAACTGAATTAAAAAATAGATATTTTTTAAATTAATAAAATAATTAAAATTATGATATTTTTATTTAAAATTTATTTTTCAAGTTTTTTGTGATGTAAAATTATCTATTTAATTATTATAATTAATTTTATTTAGAATATCTCTTTTAATAGACAATAAAGTTAATCCATTTAATCTTTGTTGAGACATTGTTGATCTTAAATAAAATTTTATTAGTAAATAAAATTTTATTAGTTTAAGTTTTGAAAAACTTCTTTCAACTAAAGTAAGTAATACTAGAATTGTTAACATTATTCTATATGTTATATATGTATTTGGAAAAAAATCTATTTTTTTTATATAATTAAGAATGTCAATTGGTTTATGTTCTTGAGCATGCTTATCTATTGTTTTATCTTTTGACAATCTCATTTTCATATCGTTCCATGCATTCATATTAGTAATGTGTTCATCACTTTTCATGACTCTTTAGCTTAGCACTAAGATTTCTCCAACCTCTACTATCCTCATTACCTAGTTTACTAGTACAACCAATAACATTAAACAATTTACAACAAAAACAAAATACTCTATCTAAATATGTAGAATAAATGAGCCATCTTCTTTCATGTTTCTACCCATTAGACAATTTTTGGATGTAATATGATACAAAAAAGTCTCTCAATTTCATATCAATATCCTCTCATTGACTTTTATCATATATACTTTTAATATTAGGATCATTTTGTCCCATTGACTTGGATCATGTATATTTTTAATATTAGAATCATTTTGTCTTGGAATTTAATTCTTGTTATCCTGAGTTTGAGAATCAAAATTATTATTGTTATCGCATAGGACCAGTTGGCTCTAGCAATAACAATATCTTCTTGTGATGGCTCCTTGACTGCTTCCCGAAGTTGTAACAATATCTTCTTGTGATGGCTCCTTGACTGCTTCCCGAAGTTGTAACAATATCTTCTTGTGATGGCTCCTTGATTGCATATCTTCTTGTGATGGCTCCTTGACTGCTTCCCGAAGTTGCTCCTTAGTGCACTGAATGCTCCGAATTCCACCGTCTCGGGAGGAGGGTCCTGCAAGTTGCTCCTTAGTGCACTGAATGCTCCGAATTCCACCGTCTCGGGAGGAGGGTCCTGCAGGCACTCTGACGCTCCAGTCAATCTAGGGTTAGAGTGTGCAGGGATATCAATCAAAGTTTAGAAGTACCTTGCCACTGAGTCTACATTTATAGGCATAGTAATGGGCTTAATGAGTTTGGGCCCATTCTGTTGTGTTATGATTTGGTAACAGAATGACAACAGAAATTAGTTACAGGATATTCAATTACAATTTATACCTACCTGTAATATTTTATTTCTAACGCACATTCGTGCTCAACATAAAACGGTTATTCAGGATTACTAACATGATGGCAGGTCCCGACCGATGAGGTCAAGAGTGACAGGTCGGCCGTATAGTACAATTATCTTCGTTGACTACTTTATTGTTGTCTTTACCTATATTTATATTGTTATCTTCACCTATATTTATATTGTTATCTTCTTCATTCAAAGAAGACTCGCCTGTATTTTCTAATTCATTTTTTTGTTTATTTTTATAAATTTATCCACATCCTCTTTGTGTGATTCGACCAAAAGTTTAACTCTTTTTTTTTTTAAGTTTTGAATAACCTAATTTAAATTTTCTAGTTGACATATTTGTATATTTTTATATGAAATTAAAAACTATAATATATATCACACTGAATATAACTTATAAGTGTATAAAATAAAACTAAGTTAAAAAGATAAAACCTAATTGTCAAAACAATGAACTTGATAGTAGTATCTTGTCTTGAAGTCTCAAGTCTCCTACTGTCTTCGATCCTGTCCTTTGGTAAGTCTTTAAATATAATTTATAAATTCTAAATTCTCTTACTTGAATCTCCACAAATTATTTTAAGATTAATTAAATAATAATGAAAAAAAATTGAGATCAATTCATCAATCTGATATTATTTTTATCTAATATTGATGTATTCAAAACGAGTAAAAGTGAAACAAATTTGAAATTGAAAAATAATATTATGGAGGAACAAAGAGAGAGAGGAGGGAAGGAAGGAGATAAGTGAAGAATGAAGAAAAGAAGTGGAAGAGTCAGATAATGAAAAGACATACAAAGAAATAATGTCAATTTGTTGGAATATAGAAAAGAGATAGAAAATTGGAAAATTTTGATACTTCTGTTTAATCTCTTTTTTAATAAATATTATTAATTTATTATAAGAAAGTTTCAAAAATAGTATTCATTAAATAATATTTATAATATCAATATAAATTTAAAGTTATTAAATAATATTTAAAGTATTGATGTAAACTTAAAGTTAGTAAAGATATTTTAAATTTTTAATTAAGTTTTTTAGTATAATTTTAAAATTAAATAATTTTTATTTTATAATAATATATTAAATATTTTTAGGCCTTCGAAAGTCTTATGACTTAAAACAGTTACTTTTATCTATTTGGGCCTTGAAGCATCCTTGCATAGGCCATAGAGACTATGTAACTGGCAAATGCAAATCATATATGATAGAATTGATTTTTTGCTACCATGGTGGCTACTGTAGTGTGACAAATAATTGGGCTAACTACTTGACGGTGGTTAGTGAAATGTTTGAAAGATGTGTTGTGGCGTCGTATTCAGGATTGTTTGTGGTGTTTATATAGGCATTTTAGCGTTGAATTCTAAATTAGTTTTTAGTTTCCTATTTTAATCTCAAAGCAGCTCTTTATTTTATGGAGCTGTGAGATTTTTGTGAATGAGACCTTGCTTGTGGATATTGGTAGTGTGGACAAATTATGGTGCCAAAGTGCTTGTCAAAGAGAATGTGCGTGTTGGGAAAGTTTAGAATTATAAAAATCGAAGTATGAAAACTTTATCAACTTCGTGCACGGAATTGCTACAACATAACCAAATAAAATTCCAAATCAACTAGTTTTATACAAAGAAAATAATAATATACTCGAAAACAAGAACACAGAAAACTAAATTAAGAAAAGTGTAGGTGATGGGGAGCATAGCATGAAACAAACTAACAAGGTTTAATTAAGATGCTTTGCTCTAGTAACTAACTATTTAATTACAAATTATGTCTCCTAAATTAAGTAGTCCAAGCAAGCTGGAAGGAAGAATGACACTACTTTAATCTATATTATATTATATTGGATTTGGTAGGCTGGAAGGAAGAATACTACTCCTTTATTTGGTTCTCGGTCATAGCAATATGCCTAATATGCACATAAAACTAAACAAATTTCAAACCTTTTTTATAGTTCCAAACTTTTCCAATGCCCACAAAACAGGCATCCTTCGAAGACTATTTCATTGGTATATTGTGGGAAAGGTGCTTTCAGATTTGAATTGAAACAAACAGAAGGTTAATTTACGATTCAAAACATAACTTTAGTATAAATACCACAAATAATCTTCGGTAGAACCACACCGCATCTTTCACATATTTCACTGACCAACATCAAACACTTGTA
>Ga0209700_103074_pt1 | contig 32604 bp, 10 predicted proteins | sample SiratroredBW_FD_187528 | JGI IMG/M metagenome (GOLD analysis project Ga0209700, IMG submission 187528) | Root nodule microbial communities of legume samples collected from California, USA - Siratro red BW (SPAdes) (version 2) | ecosystem: Host-associated > Plants > Roots > Nodule | place: USA...
ACAATCTTAAACATATTTTAACTTACTTGTCTTCTCAAAATTAGATTTTTCAAACAGACTATTGAATATTTCAAAAATTATGTAAAATACTTTTATTAATAACATATCTTCTTCTTAAAAAAAAAACAGAAAGAGCATAGCTTCTAAAAACATTGTAAAATCTAAATCGTAAAAAATATTCATCTGAAAAATATAATCTAAACTGAAAAAATTAATGAAATACAAAAACTGCTCAAATTACCCGAGAATAGTTTAGAAAAATATATACATTGACACATTAATTCGTACCCAATTTTCAAAAGAAGATTATGTAAAATACTAGCATTTTTCAAAGTCAAACTAACAAGGCCTTGATGATTGGGTTATTAATTTAAATATGAATGTAATTTTGAATTTTGGTTGGTTATTTACGTAGTTAATTAACCACATTTAGGTTTTTTCTCCCGTGACATGTCTTGTGTTGCGCCTGCTCTTAAAAGACGAATTCTGGCACAGTCTGCATCATTAAAAGAAAAAAGATTATTAATTAATGATATTAACCCAAAATCTGTATTCCATTAAAGAATTTTGACTTAGTTTGTGTTAAATAAATACGACGAGTAGGTAGAAGTCATAGTTATAAATCAACGATTGATTTTTTCAAAATTATTGATTGCAAAAACTCATTAAACTTTGTCATTAAACCTCCCCCTTATAGATTAAACACGACACGACACGGCATTAATAATATTGTTATTTTTCTCTATAACAATTCACTATAAAAAATTACTATAATAAATATAAAAAGTATCTACTTTTTCAATTAAATTCTTTATTTTGCTCTTAAATCTTTCATTTGTTGATTGGTTGACTATTATTGTTAGAATTAATTATGAGAAAATCTCTTAACATAATCATAATGTCAAACAGGTATATTATATCCCCACATAGATTTTGAAAACTTAGGTATTACAGATGGATTTTGGACACGTTTGCATGCAGCACATGATGCATGCATGTGTTGGAATTTATCACCCACTACGTGTCAATGTCAAATTAATATATACACAGAATCACAAACTAAGAGCAATTAGGTTTTCCAAAAGTGTAGTTTTGCTTCTGATCATAGACATGGTAATCACAAAAATAAAATATCCAAGTATCGCAATATGTCAACTCTTCACTTATTGAAGAACATAGCAAAATAATTTAAACTTCAATTTGAATTGATCAGTGCATGAACTGGTCACATGATGCTATGTATTAACAAACACAGTAACTTCTTCATTTGATCTTATCATTCATCGTTTTGACTTTGAATAAGTTTATATAAATATGTATGTATAATATCTAATAATCACACCTCTTAGGGTGACATGGAGAAGATTAACCCTATGTTTTGATACACAATTCATTGAACTAATTTGGTTAAAAAAAATTATTGTTTTTTTTTCGTCTTCACAGACGCATGGAACACTGATAAGTGTGATTGTGAAATGCGAGATTGCTCAGAACTCTTGCTGACGTGAGTGTTTGAATGCTTAAACATTTATTCGTGTGAAAGCCACGTAAGTGGGGAAATTAAGGAGAAGAGATAAGGATGATCACAACTTCACTTCCTTTTTTGTTTCATGTATTTGCTCAAAGTGCGTGCATATGCAAATGCACAATTCCGAAGATTCAGAATATAAACATTGGAAAACGAATTTCAGAAAACATTACGCCTCTTTCCATTAATATTGGAGCAAGAGAGAAACTACACCACAAATTCGTATTCACCATCATCAATTCTTCTATCATATCCACGTTTGTTCAACCACACACAACCGAAGAAGAATACTAAATACTTTTGGCACACAAGCTCTTTTATTTTTGTATGTATGATTAAATAGTAGTTTTTTATATATATTTCTTGTCGGTTTTATGGGATGATAGTATAATAATTTTAGTTTAAACATGAATATATCAAAATTGAATTTATGTGGATATTATTTTTTATTGAAAATAAGATTATAGTTTGAAAGAGTGAAGTGAAGTGAAATAATTAATTATATATAATGTGGGTGTGGTCTTATCCTTCTTCACGTAAGCATGCATGATTCAGGTCAGGAAAAAAAGGGGAAGATGACATATGTAGTTGGAAGAATTAGCAGCTGCACACAAATATCTCAGCAGCTTGCAGGTAAGTACAAAAGAAAAATAAAATACTAATCCATTATTTTTAGCCGCTTCAAAAAAATATATATTATGTTTTAAATAAAGAAATGATTCTAGATATATAGATTATACATTATTTTAAAATTGGTAATATATAAATTATATTTTTAGATTTATTATTAAACCTAGTTTAAAAATAATGAAAGAAACTTAAATCAAACTCAACAACTTTTTTTTTTTCACTTTAACTAATATCATATGTTATTTTTTTTAAGTTTTTTGTTTTGTAAAAACTATTTAAAATTTATAGTTGGTGGACCTGAACTTTAGTAGTTTTATTATTTTTTTATTGAATCGGTTTATGTAAATACTTTATAATATAATGGATTTTAAAAGTTATATTAAAAATAAATATGTAAATAATAGTTTGAAAGAAACAATAGATTTAGATAATGTTTAAAAAAAGTGTTCAAGTGGAAGAAAAAAATTCTTAAATTATGTTTGTTTCCATGACAGAAACATGCGAAGTGGAAAAAAATGTAAATAACTCAAAAAAACAAAATCTTCAAACATCATAAATGAAATATAATTTTATAGTTGACTTTCCATAAAAATTTTCTAAAATAGTTGAAAAAAATTAGACATAATCAATGACATTCAACAACGTAATCAATTATGTTATAAATATTTTATTATATTTATGTATATGATTAATTACATTAAAATAACCAATATAGTATAATAAAATATTTATATTTTTCATTATATTATGATACATAATTAAAGGGAAAATATTATGATAAATAAAATAAAATAATTTAAATTTTGATATTTTGTGAAGGCTATTATTTAATATTTAATTTTATGAAAATTTTTAAATTTAACTAAATACTTGTGAAATGATTTTATTATATTTTATTTTTAAAATTAATATATGAACATAAAAGTTATAAATAATCTGTAGCTGATTATTTGAATAAATTAAAATTTAATTTTTAAATAATTTTACTATTATTTTAATTTTATCAAATAATTATTTCATAATCAATCCTCTTTAAATTTTAATTATGCTTATTTATATTAAATTTTAATTTATTATATTATTTAACTAATTTAATTTTGTTTTTGTTACATTAATTATAATTTTTTTACTATTTTTTTACTTTTCTCAATCTTTCATTTATTTTTTATTTTCACTCCCAATCCAATCCAATTAAAGTATTATAGATGAGGATTGTGGTTTGAAGATACCAGAGTGAATTATTGAGCAATAAATTTAAAAATGCATTTGACTTTTCTCATAAATTTGGGTATTGATTAGTGTCACAAATAAATAGTCAACGGCTCCTAGGATCCTTCTTCTTTCCCCCACTTGTCCGGCACTACTTAATGTAAACCCATCCCTGCTGTTTCCTTTCTTCTCTCTCCCTTTTAATTTCATTCATTGTGGAACCTACATATTCTGAATTTTATCTTAAATTATAAGAATTAATACTTATATTTTAAGTTCTAAAAAATTTAAAGATAAATATCGTGTGAATTTTATAAAAAGTTTATATTAAAATAAAATTGTAAAAAAAAATAATAATATAACACAATATAAAATAAAATAAACCTTTGTAATGTTACTTTTACATTAAAAATGACTTTAACATAAATCCATCCATAAGATTTTATCCCTTAGGAAATAACGCACTAAAAAAGAAGAAACTCAATTGCTATTTTTTTTTATATATTTCATTTGTTTATTCTTATCTTACATTTAGATGATTTTCATACTTTTTGAATTTTTAATAATATTTAAATTTTGAATTAATCTCATTTTACATTTTATTAAAATATTTTGTTTGAATAAGGTCATTTAAATTTTAAATTTTTAAGATAAAATATTTTAACTACTATCAAACTTTAAAATTATTTAATATTGAATAATTAATTATAATTCATATATATTTAAGTTGATTGTTTTAGTGAATTTTGTAATACCCTATAATATATATATATATATATATATATATATCTATTTGTAATCTCGGTATCTTGATTTTCTTTAAATCCCTAGTGCTCTTATTTAATTTTAATCATATATAAATCTATATTTTTCGGAAGACTCGAATTAAGCTAGCTACTACCAGAGACTAACATCTAATTAATTTATCAAGGATCATGGTAAGTTCAAGCATCCAATAGTTTACAAGCGGTCTCGGTGTGTATAAATGCCCTCGTGTTAGTTTCTCTTAGTCTATGTGACTTAGATCATGAATGAAGTTATGATCTCTCTTAAAACATATATATCAATACTTAATACACAATTAAACAACAACTCATACACTATCCCAAATGTATAACATCACTTTCAAACTCATTTCATAATTTACATCAATACTTATCATTCAATTCATAATACACAACATCCAAGAACCTTTCCAACATAAAAAATAACATAGAATATCACTTCATACAACACATCGAGTAGTTTATAAAGAGGGTTTAAAATCATAATCACTATAGGTCCTCAATAATGAAAGATCTTTCACATTAGTTTCTAAAAGTTAATAATATTTATAAATGTAGGTACGAAGTGATAAATATTCAATACTTTGAAAATTGGTTAAATCATTTTATTGCTTTAAAACTAATAAATATAAACAAAGTTGGTAATGAGTTCAAACATGAAACTACTCCTCTTACACAATGAGCATGTAACTTACAAATCTCAGGAAAAAAGATAAATTCATATTTCAATTACATTCACTCTGTATGTAACTTACAAATATCAAGAAAAAAGATAAATTCATGATAAATAGAGGACATTTATTTCAAAACATTCTTATAAATAACCATAATGAATAGAGGACATTTATTTCAAAACATTCTTATAAATAACCATACATTTCAACCTACTCACACCATAAATAATCAATAATTTCATCAAATAATTTCTCTACAAAATAAATTGAAACTCGGGACTAGACCCCTTCACATCCATAATTTCTAACCTATAATATTATTAAAAGATTTAAGCCCCTTCACATCCAAAATTTCTTGTGAGTCTTCTTTCTTATATGTTGTTGAACTTCTCATTCTTACTTTCTCATTCCTACTCAATGTGGGACTTGGACTTACACTTTGATACCTAACAAATCTCCCCCTCAAGTGAGAGTTCCTTCTACATTGGTACACTCTCCCTCGAGCAGGGGCATTTCAAATATGAGTACCTCATTCACAAACGACCCTCACTTGTACGGTCGTTTACACACTTAAACGGGACACACTTTCCTTAAACCTCCGTCATGAAGACTTTCGATATAGGGTCAAATTGTACTCACCCAAGCCGCAAACCATCGGCTCTGATACCACTTGTTGGGTAATCAGAGGGTGCAAAACTGGGAATATCTCAGAAGAATGAGAACTGAGCCAAACCCATACAAGAGAATGACACCACCTTCAACCCAATACCTTAAGACATAGAATTTGTGGGTCTTCTTTCTTATATGTTGCTCAATTTTCTCATTACTACTCAGTGTGGAACTTAGACTCATACTTGGATATCTAACATTTAAAATATAAAAAGTATGGAAAAAAAGTTTTAAAAAAAATAGGAAAAGAGTTTTTGAGAGAGGGAGAAGATACAAGAAAGAGAGAAAACGGGGCAGGGGTGCAGGAATTTGATTTCTACTATTTTTCTGTTAACATTTTTTTCTCAACTAATTAATGTCTATGTACTATTGATGTTAAATACAAAATTTTATTTTTTTAACATCAATTAGGTTATCCTGGCAAAATTGATGGCTAAATTTTTTTCCGAATTTGTTTAATTGATATTAGTTAAAAAAAATCCCATTTATGAAAAAATAATTTAATAAATATTGATCAAAAGTTTTGAATCAATATCAGAAAAAAATATAAATAACTATTAATAAGGAGTTATATTAGTTTCGTTGATAAAAAGTAATCACTCATATATTTGTGATGAATGTTAATTAAGAAATATAAACATATGTAAATAATAGACTCATCAAGAGAAAATCCTGATTAATATGAGTGAGAAATAATATTGATATACAATAATAGTAAAAATAATCCTAACAAATAAATTTAAAAATAAAAAGTAATCTTTTTAATGTTGATGAAGAAAATTTTAATTAAAGTTGATAAAAAAATAACGTGAACCTATGTTGTTAAAAAACATCTAGTTAATATTAATTGACAAAAAAATTCAATTAACAACAACTAACAGTAAGTAAGTTGATATATATAAATTAAAAAAGGAATTGACGTCAACCAAGAGAAATAATGTTAACATTGACAAATAAAAATTTTAATTAATGTTAGTAGATAAATAACTTTAACCTAATGTCAATAATAAGATAGCTTAAATGATATTAATGGGAAAGTAAACATGGGTGACCGAAATATGAAAGAAACTTTGACCAAGTTTTTAGTAAAGTAATAACATCCCGACAAAAATTGAAACCAAAGAGAGAATAAAATTGAAATACATGAATTTAGTAATATCATAAATTTCAAAGTTATACTTTTTTATTTAAAACTTAAAATTATCTAATCATAATTAATTTAATTACTATAAAAAGAATTAAATTTTCAATTTTTAAAATTTTCATCCAAATAATATATTTAATTAAAAAGCATTTCAATTTCTCAATTAAAAATAAATTACATATTATCAAAATACCATGCTAATGTATTGAGTCCACGTACCAACAATAGAAATTTCTCAATATTTTTAAACATCCCTTGTATCACTTTTGTAAAACTAGATAATTTCCAACCAATTGTGTGTTTCGGCCTAGAGTGTTCATCCAGGGTCCAATCTCAAGTCTATTAAGTGGTTTCAGAAACTTGGTTTATTTTGCTGTATTTGTCTTTTTTTTTTTTTAATGAAAGAGACACATTAACATTTATTTGAAATATCTACCTATAATTCATTAAAAAATCAAAGCTTCTTTTGTATAAGTGAATAATAAGAGAGAATGAGAATTTAGTTTGTTTTAACCTTTTTAAGTTTTTAAATTTTAAGCACTACTTGTACACACAACCTATATTACACATACCATGCATAACATGATTAATGGTTAATGTTTTTTTTTTTTTTTGTTATCTATCTATTACATAATCAAATTAAATAATTTTATTAAAATTAAAATTAATAAACTCATTATCTAATAACTTTATTAGATTGTAAAGACCCGTGGTTAGAGTTCCTGTTCATGTACACTCTGACTAAAGTGTAATTTTACTTTTTAGAAACTTATTTAAAAAACTAATCAATATAAAAAGAATATTTTGTTTTACTAGGATCTATAACAAGAAGTTGATTACGTGAATAGATAATGACCTCTAATCAAACATCATGCAACATGTCTAAGGATATTTTCAGATATTTTTATAAGAACTAAGAAAAAAACATAGTATAAAGAAGTGTAGCAGAAGTAAATAGTAGTATATTCACAATCTGAGATGCAGATACATGTTGGCCCTCCCCAAATCATCATCGGAAAGAGACGCATTTTGTTCACTGATAAAAATGCAATGGTACTCCATTTTGTACTTTTTAGTTGGAGGAAACCCTAAATATCTTCAAAATATTTTTCTACTTGTCAATTTCTCATATGGATGTCTACACTGCATAACTTATCTCATTGGAAACAAAAACTTCTAGAACTATAACATATCTACCACCAATGTCAATCAAAGATGCTACCTAGTGTTGAGCATAAAGAAGAGACATGCTTTAAACTTCTCTCTCAGCAAATGAAAATAATATTATAAAAGTCTTATATCGTAATTATTTATGTTTCAACATATTTCATCAAAATGAATATGTGGTTTAGTTAGTACGGAGTTATATAAAAATAAATTAATATATTTATTGAAAGAATGTCATTTTGGTAAAAATGTCTTAATTAAGTAAATTTAATAAAGTATTTTAAAAAATTTCAAAGGGAACAGAATTGTTTTGGTCTCTTCATCACTTAGATATAAATTATGACTTGAGTGTTGAATAACAATGCTTAACCAACATCACCACTACAATATCGTTTAAATAATTGATACATTGGAACGATATTCAAGCCCTACTAGCCATGAAATTTAATTGAACTAAATCTTAGAAATTTTTTTAATTCTAAATGATTTTCTAATCAATCCTTTCCTCAACATAAATTCTTCTCTCAGTCAATTAGTTTTCCAATACAACCAAAATAAGTACAAACCATAATTACATCTCAAAATCAACATTAACATTTTATATATCAAACAATTCTTTCAACAACCAAATTCAAGACTTTCTCAATCATAATATCATTCATTGAACCCAATTCCAAAAACAGACGTGCCAATATTCAAATATACAAAATCCAATAACTCAAATTCTTCAACTTAACAACATATTTTCAACTTAACAACATATTAAGTTATAATGTTTCATTATCTAACCTAGGATTCAATTTACATTTTCAACAACATTTATTCTAAAGAATAAAATTAAACAATACAAATAACTTTCCTTACCTCTAAATAATGTGTTCCTTAATATAATTCTTCTGAAGATAGAAAAAAGTTAGAAGAATTCAAACTTATTCTCGAGAAATGTAATTCGGAAATCAAACATGTCACCATAGCTATAAACTAGTAAGGATTGAATGAACTTAATTTAATTTCTGGTAGTTTCTAAAATAAAAATAACGGACGATTATATCAATCTTTAGAGAGGTATTAAAAGATCAAAAGTTTTAGAAAAATGAACTTTTAAAATAAATGAAAAAGTGAATATATATATATATATATATATATATATATATATATATATATATAACTTCTTATCCTAAACAATAAAATGTTTATTATTCATATTTATCCTTTAATTTTTATAATTAAAACCAATCTATTTAAATTCCTACATACACTGTTTTAATCTTTAATACATACAAAAATTAAAATTATTTTATACATATAAAAACGTCTTAAGAATAAAAACTAAAAATAATATATATTCAACTCATCAAAAATATGTGATGAAGTCAAGTTTAAATTACAAAATAAACAATATCTCAAATATATAAAAAAAAAATCAATAGCAAGTTCTAATAAAAAAACAAACAGACAACTCTTTAAATGTAAACCTAAAGAACATTTAATTATAAAAAGTAAATAAGTAACTTAGTATAGCAATAATTTACAATATATATATATATATATATATATATATATATATATATATATATATATATATATATATATATATATTTGAGTTTGAAGGTGTGTAAAAGTAGTGAATAAAATATAACAATGTCCGGCCAAAGCAAACCTAATAGTGTTAGTATATATAATTTGGAGGATATTTGTTGTAAAAAGTTGGTGGTATGAATACGATATGAATGAGATGTGTTGTTTTGTTTGTTATGAATTTGATTTGATTTTATGAGATTGAAAAATGGGATGAGCATTGCATCCATTGGTTGGGCTTTGGTGGGCACATTGGCATGCGCATGCACAATACTTTACAATTACATTTATACTACATGCCATATATACATATACACACACATACATTAACACTACATGACAACACATTGTGTCATCTTCACCTTTTTCTTTTCTTTATTTCTAATCATTATATGAAGCTATATATTTTATGAACACAGCCTGTATGATGAGAAGAGGGCATACCAATTATACATATAATATAGTTTCATTCTTGCAAAAAGTCTCTTATTGTCCCTCCCCCTGTTACATTGGATATACGTGGTGCAAAACAACACTATTAACTGATCTTTATGTAAAGACAATGAAAGTTAACCTAAGATGCATTATATTATACATAATCAAGATTTACTTTTTAAGCCATACACAAATATTTAAAAAAAGAAAGTTATGTGAGTGTATTTTTGAGCCACATATATACATAGAGAGAGAGTGCACATCAATTTATTACTAGAGTATTTTTTATATAGTTATTTTACTCAATACTTTATATACAAATTTATATATATCATGTTAAAGAATATCTGTTCTCTGTATTTATTACACGATTGCAATTTGAATTTCATTGATTTTTTCTATATATTTTTATAAAATAATAAATAAGTGTTATTTGTCGTAAAAAAATCAAAATTTAATAATGACAGAAATTCGACACATGTTATAAAGAATATATGTGTGAATGTGTGAAAAAAGAGAGTGTAAAATAGAAGCATATTGAAATTATTTATTTATCTAACTTAGCATTTGTATCTTTATCTAATTCTTCTAGTATATTATGTGTTATTCATTTTATATATCTTTAAATTTACACTAATTGAAGAATAAATTTGTTAATTTTTACAACATTCAATTTAAGACAGTAACTATTACATTTATTTGACTTGTATTATGTTCAATTTTGATTATATTTGTTTTTTTAATTTCTTTTCCTTAACTATATGAGTTATTTTAATAAATTATGTATCACTCCAAAAAAAACACTTATATTACTTTCATGACACCTATATAAACTCTCAAACAACTAAAATTTAAAACTTAAAAGCAAATTCTATTTATAAGAAGCTAGAATTTTTTTTTAAAAGAAGAGTGAATTAACTAAGAATTATACTGAATATTTTAATGATAAAAGCGAAAAATATTTAGATAAGGAATAATCAGTTGATTCAGGCTCAGGTTTATTTTAAGTTAACCATCATCTTTTTAGAAAACACTTATCCTTTTTTTCTTTGATTTCTCTCTAGGTTCTCAATCTTAATCTTCATCAGATTGAAGATCAGAGACCATATCTAGGCTCGTGTTAGTGAGTATAACAAAGTGGTTCGATCAAAAGTTGAAATAAAATAAGTTCAATTTCTGCTCTTTTTTTTGGTTCAGTTCTCAAACTTTTCCCTTTCCCATTCAGTTAGACGGATTGCACGTGACGTTTCATGCTTCAGAATAGGTCTCTGCTAACTCAGAGTTATAACTATAATGATATGATTAGATCATTAAATAGGTAGTCTTGGTGTAGGTTAGGATATCCTTCAATATTATGAAATTGGAGCAAGTTTATAGGTGTTATTATTCTTGAACAAGTAAGGGAAGTTATAATTTGTAACTTGTAAAATGTTAATCTTAATTTCTTTAGAGTTTTTAGTGTAAGAGAAATGTATGCTGTGGTTTGATTTTTTTATGTTCACATTTGTGCAGGTATGAAATTGGGTATGTTGAGGAAAGCTATAATGTGTGACTTTTACAAGGTTAATCTTAATTTCATTAGAGTTTTTAGTGTAAAAAAAATATAAGTTGAAATGATCTAATTTCCTATGTTCAAATTTGTACAGGCCTGAAATTTGGTATGTTAAAGGAAGTTATAATATGTAACATGTAGAATGTTAATCCTAATTTTATTAGAGTTTTTAGTGTAGGAGAAATGTATGTTGAAGTTGCTTGATTTCCTATGTTCAAATTTATACAGGTTGAAATTGGGTATGTTGTTGGCTTGAATTAGTTTGAGAATGTGCTTTAATTTTTGTACAAATGATTATATTAGAAATGGAGTTTGCAAACTGATAGTTATGTGTTGAATAGTTGTATATATATATATCATATGAAAATATACATGATAGATTAGTTGGATGATGAATAATAGATTATATAATGTTAAGATGTTATGGTTGAAATCAAGACAGAATATTTTTTTAGAGAAATATAATTTTATATATTGAGCACATATCTCATATAGATATGTACGAGTATATAAATAAATTACATAATAATTTGTTTCTGAATAATTGTAACAGAAAGATACAGAAAGATATGTACATGATGACAAATAATTAAGGGATAACATAAACTATAATTAAGAAATGTGTTATGATGCATGAGCATGTCTGCGACTGATTGTTTTTTATTTTTTATAAATGGAGAGAGAGTCTACAATTTTTAGTAAAGAAAATACTTGTGTCGACATTCTTAGGATATGCATTGTTATTGAGATTCGTCTAGAATGAAATATTCTGACTTTACTAGTAGTTTAAAATTATACAAAGGAAGACTACCAGGTGGTGAGAGTTGAAGGAGGTTCATATGGATGACTACAATTTGAAATATAACCAGTCAGAAAAGGTCATATGGATTAACCTTGTCATACAAGAACGATTAATGATTTCATTTTATAGTTGTGTGATACAGTTGAAAGTTATATAACATGTGCAAATTTTTGGATATATCTCAATGCATGAGTCTTTTAGAAGTAGAGTCAATTGTCTGTATAATTGAATCAGTGTCATAATGTAAAACTTGTTTTCTAATATTTTAAAAGCATTATGTTTAAATAAAGAATAGTACAAGAATTTTAAATATATCTTACCTTGTTGAAATAGAATTCAATATCTTAATTTTTGTTTACTTGTATTCTGTTATTATTTTTATCATGTTCTGTAATGACTGTGAACTACTAGATTTAAGAGGTGATAAGATTTCACATTGAACTGCTAGAGTGCTTTTACGTTTTAATGAATTTGTTATTATAAATTTTTATGTAAAAAGTAGTGTTCTTTTGAAAAACCTGATGAGTATAATATAAATATATATATATATATATATATATATATATATATATATATATATATATATATAATTACTGAAATTATTATTAATTACTTTTGATAATAATTATTAATTAAAATATTCTGAGATGTTCCACTCCTAGTTACAAGTATTTCCTCTGTTTTATATAACATATTATTCCCTCATAAAAATACTAAATACAACATGAGAAGGAATGAAAGAAGTCTCATGAAAATTGTTATGGACAAATATTTCCTTCTAAAATATTAAAAATATTTGAATTTTTTTCTTATTTAAAATTTAATTAAAAAATATTTGGTATAAAAACCAAATTAAAATCACATGTAATTTTTTTATATGTTTTATTTTTTTAAGAGCCCCAAAATGAAATATTAATATGATGTTTAACTTAGCATATTTTATTTTTTTAAGAAAATTTTCGTAAATAATAAAAATAAGCATACAACAACAACAAGTATAACAATAATAATAGATAAAGAACGAAGAAAAGGAAAAAATAGACACACTTATTTCAATACAATATATTCTTAACCAGCACATTAGATAAAAAGACCCAAAACAAAATTTGTGGCTCTAACTTCAAACTCAAAAAGTGATAAAAAAAAATTAAGCAAAAAATATAAAATCTATAGTCTTATGCTTTACTCAAACTTTTCTTTAGATTAAAAGTGTCAAAATAAATCGCTAAATTCAATCCCATTTGATTTAATAAATCAAATGTAAAAGAAAAAAAGAAAAAAAAAACGCTATGGTTTAACCTAATTGAGTCTATTAGATTTTTTCTTTGCAAAAAAGTTTCTCCTTTCTTTTTCTACATTTTATTTTTATATATTTAGACAAAATGGAGTATCCACAAATTTCTATATATTAATCATTTGAATTTTTGTGGGGCCACGCAAATTCCCATCACCATCAGCACATACATGTTCTGCTAAACAAAAAGCCATAGACATATACTAACGGTCAGTATTTTCTTAACGTTAAAATCCACATTTTGTTTTATAAATAAGCTACAACATTATACATGCAAACCCCACAACATGCAAGCAAGCCGTATTTATGTACTACTTATTGTACAACATTTGATACAATTTTTTAACATAATGTATATGATTAAATCATTGAAGGAATTAAATTAACTTATTTAATATGTAAAAAGAAATATAAATGAATGTAAGATTAATATCTTTGTGTGATTAATGGAATCCCAAAAACAAAGATCACAGGAGGGGATGGACCTAGCCAGAAAAACTTTGATGGAATTGAAAAATAAAATAATTCATTGTATAGAGGAAGAACGTGGACAATGACTAAGCAAAGGGTACAACAGGAAGACACCTGTGAGAGCCACACATCTACATGCTTATCATAATCATAATATAATGATAATGAATATACGCAGAAAAAATGAAACAAAGTTGGCCCAAGAATCAGCCAAGTTGCCTAGTGCATGAACTTAGCTAAGTTGTACGCTTCAGTACTGATCCGTGTTGACCAGCCATTCATTTTTTCTCTCAACTCTGCAAGTTGGTGTGTGATCAATCATTAAGATGTGAAAGACAAACACACTCTAATAGTTAGAATGTTAGCTCATTCTATACGTAATTTTACATTTCACATAAATAACTAACTAAATATGCACTTAAATTCCTAAAATCTATTTTTCTTATTTTACATTTTATCTGAATTTCTGTGATTACATTTTTTACTGAAAGTAAAGTGAGTTGCTTTTCATCAGTTTTTACAGTCTTATTAGCGACTTATTTTTTCTAGTCTTTTAAATGCTGGATAACGTATGAAAAGATAAACTTATTTTGGTGATGTGTTATTTATATCAATTGAAACTAAGAGAAAGAGCTGTTCTTAGCATTATTATTAGACACATAAACACTAGTAGATTTAGGTTTAATTAAAGAATGACCAGTAAATTTACTTACCATTATACCTACATCTTCAGTTGGCTTCATTTTAATTAGTGATTTCTTTTAAAACTCATCATTGTTCCTACAAGCAAAAGTATTAATAAACACTACTTTATTTTGTACAAATATCTTCCACACTTTAAAATCAATTCTAAAAGGTGGAAAGTGATAATTAACAACACAAGTTAACCATAATACAAATTGATAAGGCAAGAAGGCGACAACCTTAAATAGTCTGAGTAATAGTTGATTAAGTTATAAGCATTAAATTTGTATATAATTACGTTAGAAACTAATTAATTTAGAACCTAATGATGACTAAAGTTTTGGTAACTATTTTTAGAAATCAATTATCTTAATTTAATTGATTATTTAATTCAGTTATTATTTTTATTTTATAGTTATTTAGTAATCAAAACTTAATTTGATTATTACTTTAATTACAATTAACAATCATTTTATTTGATAACTAAAAATTAATCTTTAAATAATTCTTTTCTTATAGTATAAATATTAGGAGATTTAGGTTTAATTAAAGAATGACGAGTAAAATTACTTACAATTATACCTGCATCTTCAGTTGGGTTCATTTTAATTAATGATTTCTTTTAAAACTCATCAGTGTTCTTACTAGCAAAAGTATTAATAAACACTATATTTTATTTTCAGCAAACATCTTCCACACATTAAAATCAATTCTAAACGGTATAAAGTGATTATTATCAACACACGTTAACCATAATACAAATTGATAAGAAGGCGACAACCTTCTTATCAAACTTATTTCGGTTCATGTAGCAAATTATAACATTTCCAAGATAGTAAAATTATATTTTTATAATAAAATATTTAATATTTTACGAGTTGGATAATTTAATATTTTGAAAATAAATTAACAGGTCTTCAAGAAAAAAATTAACAGGATAATTTAAATAAATGAAGTAGTTTAGCCTTATAAGAAATTTACCTGCTCATCGATGAACACGTGAAAAGGAGATACCTTAACTTCATGAAGTTGCTCAACTAGATGATTATGTCTTCAAGAAAAACCATCAAAAAGTCCATATTTTTCAAGTCTCTTATGCTCAAGGAGATAATAATTTTGCTAAGCAAATATTCACTTTTTGGACATAAGTTAAAAATCAGACTTTACTACCTTGGAGAACACATCTTTCATTGTAGGAATTTTGGGTTGCACGCAAGGATGTGGATAACTTGGAAGAAACTTCCACATTCCAGATTTACATCATTTTCTAATTCAATTTTTAAGCTAATATTGGATGTAATAAACCCTAACTTTATGTAGTATTCTTTATATTAGTATGTATTTTTTCCAATGCCCCTGTGTTCTACTTTAATGCTTCACCTGAGTATGACTTGATAATCTATATTTTTGTTTAAGTCTCATTGTGTTGAAAAAATGTTTTGGAATCTATATAGACCTAAGATTGAACAGTGAAAAGGTTTCACAGTAGATATAATATTTTGTTGCGTGATCATTCATATTGTAGTTGCTCTTCTTGCAAATATTGTATTAAAAAGAAGTTAGAAATTAGTAATTTTTAGATTTAGGTTTGGAATCCAAAAATTAACAAACTCAGGTTTGATTAAACTACCAGTACTGTGCAAATAAAAGGATTATGATAAAAATTAACTCAGGTTTGATTAAGCTACCAGTTTAAAGAAAAGGATTATGATAAAAATATATATTAAAGTCTAAAAAGATATTAGGTCGAGTTTGTTAAATTCTACTTGGATGATATCTTTATATCATTATTAATTATTTCCTATGCTTGCAAGTTATTTGGAATAAATTTGAAATTTGTTAATTGAATCATTTTTAAACTTAAAACAAACGTTCTGTTTTGATAAAGTGAGAGAATCAACAAAGGAACTTCAGAAATTCCAAATTTAAGGAATTGATTTAGAATATTTTTTAGAATTCAATATATTAAATGATGAAATTTGTATGTAGATAATCATGAAAAAAAAAAAACCCAGAAAAGTGAGATAGATAAAGCTGAATCTCAACTTTTCTTATCATTGTGAGATTTCAACTTTTTTATTATTTTCTTTTCATTAATCTTATAACTAAATATCACATTAATTCAATAGACTTGCTTAATAAATTCTAATATATCGTGTGGAAGGAAGTAAAGAAGCATTTAGAAATTACTAATGACATACATAACATACATTTCACCTAGAATATTCAACTTGAATATTTCAAATAGAAGTAACAACAAAACAAAGAATAAGAAACACAAATATTTTTAGTAGAGTTAAACTTTGAGTGTCACCTTCCATTTAAAGTGTAGAAAAATGGCAGCAATCTTCATGGGTGGATCATACTATAATACTATCTAGCATTCAAAATTGATTTGATGCAGTTGAATTAAGTATAAGCATGCTAACAACATGCAAAGATGCCATAATGTTAGATCAATAAAAACTTGACTCTTGGGGAGTCAAAATGTCCAGATGCACTTCATGCACTCTGACTTTAATTCCCACCCTTCTTTATAGCTGTAGTATTTTAACTTTTCTTCATCTTTTTTTAATTTCACATATTAGTTGTCTTGCTGCGGATAAGATATATATAACTATTACTCTCCAATATAATTCAAACATATGTCCTAAGTAGTTCATATGTTTCAACACTCATTAGAACACTCACACACACACTCTCTCTCTATATATACATATTTATATTTATCTATGTATCTATTATATATTGACGTGTTGAAAATTGTTGAATTATGCATGAGCTCATTTATTGTCATGTTCATTTGGATTTGTTATAATGATCCACGAGTGATAAAGGTGCAAGTGGCCATGCCATGCTAACGTTACTTGTCTTTCTACGTCATGCGCATAACCATCCAAACCTTATTCAATACTGAAATCATTGTTATTAAACTATGCACTGTTTAGATTCCATCTCATAGTTAACTCGTGCTCAGCAGAAAAAGAAAAAAGAATAGTTAACTCGTTTTTCAAACAGAATGAGTAAGTTGTATTGATCCAAGTTTAAAAGAAAAATCATATTACAACTTTATATATATATATATATAACATCACATTAATTAATAGTAGCTATAATACTTTATTTATGTAGCAAGATTAATGAGGTTAATGTCGTAATTTTTTTAAATATGTAGAAATAAAATATATTTGATTCTTTTAAATTTTTAAAAAGTTTAATATAGGTATCAAATAACCAAAGTAACAAAATAATTTGAGTCAACAAAAACCATATTCTATATCACTTATTAAAATTGCATGAGGGTATAAATTGATTCTCCTGATTTTGAAAATTACACAAAAATGAGGCGTGAAAACCGTCTTTTCAAAAAAAAAAAAAAACAACTTTTTCTCAAACATCTTTTTTTCTCATTTTGAGGCTAAACAAAACAAACTCGAATAGTGGGACACAAAATAATTAAGACATATGTAATTATCTCATATTTCTTTAAATTAAACATCCAAATATACAAAGAAGAAGACTTGTATGAGTGAGACGGAATCAAATCTCAATTAGAGGTTTGAATTTTTTTATTTTTTTTTCATTTGTAGATTTTAAAAACAATGAATATATATAGTTTTTAAACAAAAAAAATATCAAACAAATTTTTTTATTATTGGTTAAAATTGATTAAAAAGGTAATAATAAAAAAGTTTATTAAATGAAAATAAGATTTACCAAAATCAATTTTTTTCATAAAATGACAATAATAGGGTGTATTATATGCTATAAAATACTAAACATAGAACATCACAATCAGGTTGAGTGTAAAGTAATGAATTATGGTTTAATTCTCTATTGTTAGAAATGTTGATAATATTCAATAACTAACTTAGTGTCTGAAAGCAGAATTGTGTATAATAAATATCACAACAATGCATGACAAGGAATTAATAAAGATGAGCCGAATCTTTTGAAAAAGAAACTGTATAAAATGGAAGTAAGTTGCGCAAAAATGCATTTAAAAAGAAGAGGAAGAAAGTGCATATCATATATTTCCATGTTAATTATACACTTCCAAAAAGTAATCCATTTTAGTGTGCGTGGCAGAAGCAGTGTTAATTAGTGAGAAAAGTAGTGGCACAGGCAGTTTTAATTTTTGTGGAAAAAGATAATTGGGTTTGGCATGATTAAGAAATTGAACTCTGTGGATGCCAGAAAATGAGAAAATTGAATTTATAATGTTTGGGTCCTCCTTTCCTTTTCTGGAGTTCTAACTTGGCTCCAGCTATCATTTTGTATCTTTCGTTTGTAAAAGTAAAATAGAAAAGAGATACCGATAGAGACATGCCACTTCCACTAGCTAGTACTCCACTTACTTCTCACACTTCATCAAAATGGACATTCAGCTCATGAGACAAGGATATGATCAACAACATGATGTAATTAACCCCAATCCCCTACAAGCTTTGTTGGATTTCACCCATTTTCTAAATCCATGCCCATCCATAATAACAGTAATCATCTTTCTACCAAAAAAAAAAGAAAGTGCTTTACTAGTAGAATTAGAGTTAAGTAATAAATCATCACAGAAATTCAACTCACTAGCATAATATTATATATTTAAAAATAAATTAAGAACAGATAGATCCAACAATCTTAATAAAATAAATTCTTATAAAATCGATTTATAAAATAAATTTTGAATTTATTTATAAACTATTCAAACACGTTAAATAAAATCTCCAACACATTAATAGAATTAAAAGTTTTAAGAATTATATAGCAAAAAGTGAAAAGAACTATTGTAAATGCTAGATAATCACATAGCTTGGTTTTGTCACATAGCTAGTTATCCTAGTTAGCATCAATTGAGCCACACCCCACGCTAGAACTGAATCATTGACCAGGTGCAATTCAAAATCAACCAATTTGGACTGAATTTGATTCACTACTTCTTACTGGTGTGTTCAATCTGGTCAATGTTTTGGTGATTGTATGCGCGTGTTTTTTTTTTTTTTTTTTTTCTTTAGAGTGTGGTGGGGACTGTATATTTATAGTGAGAGTGGTGTGTGTATATATAAAAGAATCGTAGAGTTTGGTCATTATCTATCATTAATGCTATTGTCGAATTGTCCAAGTAGTTATGTGCCTGAAACAACTTAATTAGCTGTAACCAGTACCAAATCTGTGATGATTTTCCTATGGGCCAAACAAAACCACAACTCTTGAGTTTGTGAAAGGAAAACCACCCATAGGACTAAAACCATGGGTCAAAGCCGTTTAGTGCAATTTGTATGCAACTGTATTGTGTGGAATGAGATAAGTTCAAATCCTCTTACACCTTTTGAATTATTTTTGTCTCCCCTAACTAAATAGGACTAGTTTTGGCATCCAAGATCCTCAATTTCCTCCTCTTACCAAATGGATCCTATTGCCAAACATAAAATATATGTGTGTGCATCACTACTTTTTTCGCATTTCAATAATAGAATGTAGTCAATGTCGCCTTCTCTCTCTTGGTGTGATGTAATATTATATTATATTATACATTATGTAGGAATGAATTGGACAAAGTGAAATGGGTTGGGATATGGGAATGAAGACAAATATTATCAAATTAAATTCTTTTTCATGACCCTACGTTGATGTAATTCCATTCATCTGCAAGTTTCCCTGGTGTAAACCACTTTTTAAATCACAATGGAATCGGAGTTTCTGAAACAAATAATAATAATTTGCTTTTTGAAAATAATAAAAATCATACTCTTACCTTTAAATTTTCATTTATCAGCACCTTATGCAATTTTTTTAACCACTCTACATTCTTATCCAGATCAAAACCCTTTTTTACTTGTTAAGTGAGTTTATCCATAGGAGAGAGAGTGAGAGGGATAAATAAATTAGCACTTTGATTCTGAAATTTTTAATTTACATAATATTGTTCATTAAAAATAAATAACAAACGAGTTAAGTGTTTATTTCACAATATTGTAATAAAGTAGTACACTACACATCGCAAAGTAGACCAATTGTTGAAATAAAAGGACTCAAATCAGATCTTACAGTTCTCGTAATTTTTGTGTCGTTTCATTTTTTTAACAAGTATTTTTCGTAGAAATTTAAACTTTAGGTTATGAGAGATTAATCTTTTGCTAAACCTCGTTATAGTTTCAATCTAAACATTGAAGATAGAAGATAGTATAATGTATTCTTAAATTATACGTAACTTATTATCATGACTACTCATCATATCATACTACCCTATATTTATTATAGTATACAAGTGAAAACATATATGTCTTGCGCATCCATTTTTTTATGACAATAATAAATAAAAAAATATAATTAAAAATTAAATATTATCGTAGTTATTGAAATAAAAATCAGTATAATTTTTTTATATAATATTTAAGATTATTATTATTCATTATAGGTAATTCTTACAGAGAATAAATTCAATAAAATGGTTTTTCTTGATAGTAAATTTGATAACAAATTATATACGTAAAAAAATTATAAAAAAGAATCAAAATTATTAATAGATATAGATAAAACTAGTGTAAACCTTAACTACAATTAGATACATAAATTGTAATCCAGTGACCTAATTTTTTTGTGTTAGGTCTAACTTTATGTATGCCTATCTAAATAAATTAGTCACGTTTTTATTAGCTAAAAAACAATTTATTGAAAAATGTATTAAATTTAATAAGTGGGACTATTATAATAACCATTATTGTTATGTTATTTTATTACTTTTTTTGCCATGATATTGTCTTTGAAAATATATATTTTTTTTGGCTCAACCCCTAATCATATTTGAAAGATTAGGTTTGTTAGTCTATAGGTAATTTTGTTAGTCTATAGGTAATCTTATTATATGATTTAATTTCTCTAAGGTAACATTAAGTGTGTATTTAGATGATAAAATACCAAATTATAATTATTGATAGAAAAATGAAAATTAATATTTTTATCTATGAAACATTTAGGGTTTAATCGATTCATAATTTGTAATATGTGTGTATTTTTTGTACATATTGTATATATTTATTTATATTCTTAATTATTATACTTATTTAATAAATATAATTATGTACTTTACTTTTAGAGTGTATTATTCACTTTAAATCCATATTTAAAGGTTACAACTTAGTTATTCTTTACAGATAGAAAAATATATAAGCCAAATAGAATTTCATCTTATATCTTAGAAAATATATATCAAATTAGTGAATCAAAAATTAGAATTAAGATTTAAAAAATAAATCAAAATCATTCAACCTAAATTTGGTTTAACTTTGAACTAACCCATTTTCATAAACTTAAACCTAAGCAAGATTGTATATCACTTGCCTAGGTTGGGATTGGGATTGTATCTTTTCTTAATATATATAATTTCATTGAGTTTGGGTATGATGACATTGTCCAACCCGTATAACATATAACGTATATGTTTTTAAAAAAAAAAATCTTTTATACACACTATTATCCATTTTTTTTAACATTATTCTTTTAAGAAACACTAGAATATGTTAGTGTCTGCCAAAAATTGTTTCTAAGCCAAGTCTAATAATGCACGTGCTATACTTAGATTCTTAATTTTAAAATATATTTATTATAAGAAATTATTATTAGAACACGTTAACATAATATGGAAGGAATATTAAATTTAGGATTGTAGTTTATAAGGGTAAAAATATTTTGTTAATTTCAGTTTAATAATTGAATTAAAGTGATAAAAAATTGAAGTACAAATAATATTTTTTAACAATGCGAATTTCATAATACTTTAAAAAACCTCAAAAATCGTTATTACTACTTCTTACCAAAAAAAAGTAACTCAACATTAGCTTTTGAAAAGTCAAGGATGAAAATATTTGAAATAGCATACTCCAACTCGATAAACAAGCATGAATTTGATTATGTGAATAACATGAAACGGTTGGATGAAGAAAATAATAATAATGAATGCACGAAAAGAACAAAGTGATATAATGACTAAAATGAAAAAAGAAATAAGAAAATACAAAATTCTTGATTATATCAGTCAAATTATCCTAATTGTGGCATGATTATTTCTAAGAATGATATTTAATAGGTTAATTTGATGATAAATGAGATACTGAAAGACAATTCGTTATATAAATATATTTTTGCATAAATATACATTACTATATTAAATAAAATCAATATAATGAAACTTCATTCCAACCTAAGCTACTGCGCGTGCATAGTTAGGAGGAAAGTTACTTGTCTTTCTAAATATTGCAATATACTTCAATAGATTACACACCTTTTAAATAAAGCTGCTTCAAAATGATTTTTTATTTTTTTAAATAATTAATTAAATTACTTGCAACGTAAGAAAAAAAGGTATGACATTATATAATGTAACTCACATATCCGCAAAGATTGAGTTTATAATGCTGCCAAAATAGATATTATATAAACTCATCAACTTTTTAACTTTTAAGTAAAAGTTTTCGGTTATTGTCATAGATAAAAAAAATGTCAGAGTGATAATGCAAATCTTATAGTGATATTATAACAAACATCAATTAGATATTAAAGTACCCTTTTGAATTTTGGCCACAAACATTACATAACAGCTATGTATATTTTTTTTTTTTTTATTCCAGAGAATTCTCTCGTGTTTAATGCATTTTGAACCATTAATGAAAGTAATACCATTTGCTAGAGTTGTTTTCTGATTTTTTATGTCAATGTGGACAGTTGAACATGCATGTGCATGGTCTATTACTTTGATTATTTTTTGAATAATCTGTGTTGAATTTAAACACATTCTAAGTGAATTTGACATAGAAGGTGTTTGAGTAAAAAATTGAAATCTAATTGTCAGAGAGTTATACTTTCATTTAATGTGGGTACACATAGAAGTACACAGTTTGTACACAAGTATAGATACACAGAAGAGACAAATGTATGAAAATAGTGGAAGGGGAAGCATCCTTGTTACAGGGTATGTCAATTTTTTATTGAATTCAAAAATGGCATTTAGTCAAATGGACACAAAACCCAGCTGCATTTAATGCTTTGACAGAATGATGCTAACAAGAACAAGTAGCAGTAGCTGCTATTCCCACAACAACTAATTAAGGGTCTCAATCAATCAGTTTTTTTATTTCATGTTCTGAATACTTAATCATGCATGCACAATTCAACATTTGAAATTTTGCATATAATAATAGTATCATACTCATAATAATAATCATAACAGTGAATATGGTCAATTTAGTATTGGTTAAGAATAGTCAACCACTTAATCAAAAATGAGGTGTGGGATTAGTTGCTGACTAGACCAGGGTTTAAGAATAAACCACTTGCGAAACAAACAAAACTCATTATTAATAAACTTAAAATGTGAGTGTGCATAGATTCTCCCTAGTGTTGCTTCAAAGCCACGTCTGTGCCACCAATTCAGTAACACTAATGTGAGTGTGGGATAAAATCATAACCATCATGAGGTTTGGATCTGTGACTGTGACTTCCCCTTTTTTTTCTCATACACTCTCCTCAATTTGCTGCAAATTGGGCATGATATTTGTTATGATATTATAATGTTTATTTTTATATTTGCATTTTAAAAATATTTGTCCATTGACTATGATTATTTTAATCGGAACTATTATCCGATATCTAAACAATATTTAAGACAGTCAAGAACAGTTAACCACTACAAAATGGATATTTTCTGCCAGTATAGTTTCCTTCTTCTTCAATTTTTATTCACTAATAGTAATTCCTTGTTGGTTTTTAATATTTTGAGGTGTTAGATCTTCATATTTATTAATTTTTAAATTTTAGTTGAATACAGTTGTCTTAATTATAAAAATATGACAAACAAATTATTGAATTTAATATTTTAATTAATAATATAATTTACATTTATTACTTGTTAAAAAGATAATAACTTCAATAAATTTAAATCTACCTTAACAAAAATTTTAAATATGTTATTTATAAACTTATACATTTGATATATTGTTTAACATAATGCACTTATAAATGGTAAGAAATCTATCTGATGAGAAATTTGTCTATAACTTTTTAATATATATATGATGTTTGCATCTCGTGTTATTGTTCATTATTTTAATATAATCAAAATGTAAGATATAAATTGAATTCTAAAATAATGATGAGTATTTTATATGTAAGAATAATTTTTTATCTTTTTGAAAATAAATATAAATGTTTATTTCAATTATGAATAGTAAATAATCAATTATGAATAATGGATAATTGATTATGTAAGTTTTTTGGAATAACTCGTATTTTCGCAAATAATCGATTAAATTAAAATATAATTAAATAAAATTGTTTAAAGTTTTTGGATTGACGAACAAATAAAATGATCATTTATTATTATATTCAATTACTTCAAAAAAAATAAAAAAAGTTTTATTCTTTAAAAAATATAATTTTCATATTTTTTAAATAAAAAAATAATTTTGTTGTGATTTAAAATATTTCTGAAGAGTATTTTTACATAATTAATTTGTTTTAGAAGAAAGGTTACTCAAGGTACATCAAAGAAGGTTTATCATACAATATATTGATTTGTTTTACAATTTGTTACACATTATCGTGTTTTTTTTTACTTGTAATTTGGATTTGAAGTATATCCAATAGTAGGTAATTAAGTGTTTTTATTACCTGTTTCAATTTTTTTAGAGGTTTTTCAAAGAGTGGTTGTTTTGTTTTTTGACCTAGTTACATAAGTGTTTCTTATAATTGTATATTTTCATATTTTAATAGAAAATCCAACTCAGACTGTTTGGATTAATTATATATACATTCAGGAAGAAACGAATTAGTATAAAAATTGTTATAAGTTATTGAATTTTTATTTTGTTTATAATATTAATTTGTGATGTTCTTAGTGTTTATAAATCATTCATTTTTTGAACAAAATTTTCTTTACAACTTTTAAATAATATTTTTTAATTAATTCACTCTTAATTATGTTTTTAGTCATTCTTTATCTTTCTATATATATAAAATCTTGTGACCTGAAAAAACATAAATAATATGTATAATATTACTCACATAAGTATACATAATAAATTGTGTGATATTGTTGAAAATGATATGTAGTGAGTAATATTATATAATATTTTTTAAAATTTAATATATTGAATAACATGTGTAGTATGAGCAAGCTTGATAAGATATTTGTATCACCATCAACTCATAATTTTTTGTGTGGATAACTAAGTATATCTGGACCAATACTCATTAGTGAGTTTTCTTTCCAAAAAAAAAAAAAAAAAAAAAAAAAAAAAAAAAACTTTGTGGATGATGGGTGGACCACTAAGGTGTAGGAAGGAAATAGTGAAAGAGAGATAATAAGACAATTGTGAAGAAAATCAAATTCAAAATCCACACTGTTACAATATATTGATTTTGATTGGTGCTGAGCCCAGCAGATATTGATTGGGTTTGAGCGTTTTGCACCCCCTCGATGCTGCTCAAACCCCCAGTACCAGATTTTGTCCTTCTGACTTTTATTCAACAAAAATGGAACAACAAAAGACAAATTTTCATCGTGTTAATTTTTAAATAAGTTTCTGCAGCGTTATTTTTTTTAAAAATAACATAACCAAAACTAGCTTCCATTATATTAATAAGAAGTATGAATTCAAATAAACAACGAAAAAGAGTTTGGTTGTATTAAATTATACAAACAAAATAGTATTCTGAAAATTTATTTTTGTTCTGTTATTTTTTTAAAAGAGACACAACAGATTTTGTTTCTGGATACGATAATTTTCTTAAAGATAACATAACGAAAATAATTTTCTACTGTTATAATTTTATCTTTTTAAAATAACACAATGATAAATTATTTTCATTGTGTTAAAATTTTCATATATTTCATAGAAGACTAATTCAATGACAACAATTTTTTATTGCGTTAAAAATTCAAAAAAAAAATAGCATAACTTTTCCAGTGTGTTGGATTTATTGAAAAGAAAAAACACCGGCTTCCCTTGTCTTAGATTTAATCAACAGAAATTTATTTCAGTTGGAGGTATTTTTTAACTAAATGTAAAAACGATAACTTTTATGTTTTTTCTTTTTTATTTTGGTTGAGGGCTTTAAATAGTAGTTTAGGAGGTGCAATAGCAGGCCTAAAAATAACCCACTAGCCCAAGTAAATTTGGAGTCGATGACCCAAGAGGGAACTTCATCCCCGAAAACGAGTAATAGAAACTTAGTAAGACTTCGATAAATAGTAAACGTATGTAATTGTTGTCATTGAGAAGTCAACAACAATGAAGTAAATTATTAGTAATACAAATTTTATTATTTACTAGGATAATTACTATTTAGATTACTAATTTAGTATAAATGGTAAGTAAAATTAGTTAAAAAGTAAAATAAATGATAGAATTCAAGAAATCACAACAAAATAAGCAATGAAATTGCAATAATCAATCAATAGTAAATAAAGCCTCCATCCAATCTTAGTCAGTTTAAGTCTATTTTAAGGAGGTCTATTTTAAGGAGGACAGTTTACATACAAAATACTTCCTGCATTTAATAAATTCTTAAAATATTAATAATGTTATTGTTATTTTATACATTAAATAATTTTTCTTCTTCTCACATTTACATAAACATCTTTCTCATATTTTATTTTTTTTAACAGTAATAAAAATAATGTTATATATTGTTAAGATATTTATAATTTAATATGATTAATTTTAAAAATTCAGTTTAACATATTATTTTCAAATATTTAGTTTTTTTATAACTAATTCAATGTTACTTGAAAAAAAAATATAAATATTCTTTAATATTTATTAGTTTTTTTATTATTTATGAAGAAGTTTGTTAATATTTATTAAGAAAGAGAGAAATTAACAGTTTTTTACTTGATTATACTTATTTGTGTATGTGACTCACTTAGTATGAGAGAGAAAAAAATATTTAATAAATAAATTTTAAAATAAAAAATAAAGAAGAGATTATTGACATATTGAACATTTATTAAATGCAGGGAACAATATATATCATGGAGGCCTTTAAAGAGTTTTCTTTTACATTTTCAATACTTTTCTTTTACATCTTTATAAATATGATAATTTTTACTTTACCCAAAAAAATGAGTTTCATATTTTATAATTTTAAAGTCAATTTTTTACATAACTTTTGTATTTCACAATCCAAAATTAAAACAATAACATTTAGATTGTATAATTTGATTCTTTTTAGACTTTTAAATTGTGTAATTTGGTAGTGTTTTTTTTTTTTTCTGAGTATAATAAATAAGTTTTTTTAACTTTTAGATTACGTAATTTAAAAGATTTTTTAACTTTTAAATTGTAGAATCTAAAAGTTATTTTTTTACACGAAGAAAACTTATAGATTAAATTTAGACGTTATTTTTTTATTAAAAAAAATCTATTGTAAGAGTCTTTTATATTACACAATTTAAAAATTATTTTTTTACTTTCAAATTATGTAACCTACAAGTATTTTTTAGATAACATAATCTAAAAGTTTTTTTTATACAAAAATTACTTATAAATTACACAATCTAAAATACTTTCTTCTATAAATCTATTAATTATACAACATATAAATAAGGGTGATGCGACAATAAAAAGACAACAATGGTGGTAATAAGAGGTGGCGGAGACAATGAACTAGTTTATTATTTTAACCATCCGATAGGATGAAGCCGTGATGCAGGCAATGAACTAGTTTGTTCTTTTAACCACACGATTGGATGATGTATGAAGAAATTAATCTATTTTAATTGGTTTCGGCCTAAGTGATATGATGCCCACAAAATATATATGATAATAGGTATCTTTCACCCCTTGTTTTTAAACCTACACTCTTATATAAATTAAAATTTCAATTTTGATCTTTTAAAGTTTATATTTCAAATTATACTATAATTATATAATTTGATTATATTGTATTTTAAATTGTACATTTTATAATACATTTTTATCTTGTATTCGGAATGCACTATGAAATACAGAAATAAAAAAAAAAGTACATTTTCATAATGTATTATAATCTTAAAAGATACATTATGGATCTAAAAATACATACTAAAATGTATAATAGATTATGAAAGGTATCTACAATTCTAAAAAAATATAATAGATTATATATTTTGAAAGGTATTTTCAAATCCAAAATTACATACTGAAATATGCAATTAATACATTTTTTCAGGAACAATTGTTATTTCACCCCTCATGTGCAGATTAACAAGTTGTGAAGGAGCCACACATTAATCTTGGGTTACAGAATGATAAAATTTAGGTTAACCATGTTGGTTTAGATGGTTTGTTTATAGTTTAGGTGGTTAAGTGTAGTTTAAGTCAAAGTTAAACATTACCAAGTACCATAAATTTTCTGGTGATGAAAATGAATTTGTGTTAATTAATATTAATGATGTGGTCTAGTGATAATTAAAAGACTATGGAACCTAGGAACCTAGTTGGTGACTCATAACATGTTAGGTTATGGCTTTGATTTGTTTGATTGTGGTAACTCTTTTTTTTTCTCATAAGAAGGATTGTTTTAAGTCAACCATAACTTCATAACTACATTCAATCTAAAGTTTTTTAAATAACTTTTATTTCTTCAAATCACAAGCACTAATCTATTGCATGGTTAATGTTGATTAAGCTTTGGTTTATCATTCATGACCAGTCTTTATAGTTTTTTAAGTTGAGATCTAATTATAGGTTATTTAACTTGTCATGGGGCAATGCTTATTTGGTTAGGAAAATTAAACTAGTTTATTTATATATTAAAGGAGTTAGGTTTGATTTTTTTTTGGGTAACTTATAGTTAAAAGTTTTTAGTTGCAATCAAAGGTTTCTTTTGACTAGTTCATTCATTTGTTTTCGATATAATATCCACCTCTGTTGAAAAAAAAAAATAACGTCATAAAATTTAAACTACATAAATATGAAATTAAATCGAATAATATGGGTGATTAAGTTATTAAGTTATTAAATAAATTCAAGTAGTAAGTAAATACTTACGGTGTTAATACTAATATAAGTATAGATTTGTCCGTCTATTTTTTTTTTTTACAAAATGCCTCAATTAATATATCTGAATTATAAACTAATAATTGTAGACCCATTTTTAAAAGTTGACTTAAAAAATTAGATGATAAAACTTAGATACTTAATTGACTTTATATATATATATATATATATTCTTAACAATTAAAAATAAACATTATATAAAATAAATTATTCTTTTATAAAATCCTCTTACTTTAATTTCTATATATAACATTAATCAAATACACATTCAACTGCAAACAAGTTTGATTGTATTAACTTATAAAAAAAAATAGTATTCTGAAAATTTATTTCTGTTCTTTTCAATTTTTCTTTAATTCTTTAAAAGAATAACACAACAGATTTTGTTTCTGGATACGATAATTTTCTTAAAGATAACATAACGAAAATAATTTTCTACTGTTATAATTTTATCTTTTTAAAATAACACAATGATAAATTCTTTTCATTGTGTTAAAATTTTCATATATTTCATACAAGAATAATTAAATGAAAACAAGTTTTTATCGTGTTAAAAATTAAAAAAAAAATAACAACTTTTCCAGAAAGAAAAAAAAAAACACCAGCTTTCCTTGTCTTAAAATTAATCAAATTAAATATATTTCAGTTGGAGGTATTTTTTAACTAAACATAGAAACGATAGCTTTAATATTAATCAAAATTAGATATATTTCAGTTGGAAGTATTTTTTAACTAAACATAGAAACGATAGCTTTAATGTTATTCTTTTTTTTTGAGTAAGTGATTTAAATAGTAATTTAGGAGGTGGAATAGCAGGACCAAAAATAACCCATTAGCCAAGTAAATTTGAAGTCGATGCCCCAAGAGGGAACTTCATCCCCGAAAACAAGTAATAGAAACGTATTAAGAATTCGATTAATAGTAAATGTACCTATTCTTGGCATTGAAAAGTCAACAACAATGAAATAAATTATTAGTAACACAAATTTTATTATTTACTAGGATAATGATTATTTAGATTACTAATTTAGTATAAATGACTAAAAATGGTAAATAATATTAGTTAAAAAGTAAGATAAATGACAGAATTCAAGAAATGACAACGAAATAACCAATAAAATTGCAATAATCAATCAAAACAGTGAATAAAGCCTCTTTCCAATCTTAGTCAGTTTAAGTAACACCTGGGTATCTTAAGGAGCTTTTTTTTTTTTTTTTTTTTTTTTTTTTTTTTCATTTCCAATACATCTTTATAAATATGATGATTTTTACTTGACCAAAAAAAAAGAGTTTCCTATTTTATAATTTGAAAGTCAATTTTTACATAAAAGAATTTTTTATTTTGTAATCTAAAATTAAAATAAGGATTTCTAGATTGTATAATTTGAATTTTTTTTTTCAAAATTTTTGATTTTTCAACTCTAAATTATATAGATGGTAAGTTATTTTTTCATAAAAAAAAATTCTATTATGTAATTCGAGAGTCTCTTAGATTACACAAATTAAAAATTATTTTTTAACTTAATTTTATAATCTTCTAAATAATAATACAATCTAAAAAGTTTTTTTATAAAAAATTACTTATAAATTACACGGTACATTTTCTTCTTTTAAGTACATCGATGAGACAACATATGTGACAGGGGCAGAAGCAAGGAACTAATTTGTTCTTTTAACCAGCCGATGGGATACTTATGGAAACCATAAGGTGCATAAAAAAATTATCTATTTTAATTGGTTTCGGCCTAAGTGTTATGAAGTCCATAAAATATACATGATAATAGGCGTTGCATTCTACCTCCTATGTTTTTAAATATGTACCTTACATGAATTAAAATTTCAATTTTAATATTTTTAAAATTTATATTTTAAATTATACAGTATTTTAAATTATATAATTTGGAATATATTACATTATATTTTGAATTATACATTCAATAATATATTTTTTATTTTGTATTTCTACAAAACAAAAAATACATTTTATAAATGTATTGTAATAAACAAAGATATTACCTTAATAAAAAAATACATTATGATTTAAAAGTACATGTTAGAATTTGTAATCTATAATACATTAGTACATTTTAGAAGTATCTACAATTCTAGAAAAAACATAATGGATTATATATTTTAGAATGTATCTTTTAGATTAAAAAATACGTACCGAAATGTGTAATTAATAAATTTTTTTCATGAATAATTGTTATTTCAGCCCCTCAGTGCACAATTAAAAACATGAGAATGAAACATCTAATAAATTTGATAACAAATTGTTAAGGATCAACACATTAATCTTGGGTTACAGCATGATAAAAATTAGGTTAACCATGTTGGTTTAAATGGTTTGTTTATGGTTTAGGTGATTAGGTGTTTAAGCATAGTTTAAGTCAAAGTTAAACATTACAAAGTACCCTAAATTTTCTGGTAATAAAAATGAATTTGTGTTAATTAATATTAATGATGTGGTCTAATGATAATTGAAAGACTATGGAACCTGGGAACCTAGTTAGGTAACATATAAGATGTTAGGTTATGACTTTAATTTGTTTGATTATGGTAACTCTTTTTTTTCTCATAAGAAGGATAGTTTTAAGTCAACCATAAATTCATAATTACATTCAATCCTAAGTTTTCTAAATAACTTTTATTTCTTCAAATCACATGTGCTAATTTATTGAGTAGTTAATGTTGATTAAGCATTGTTTTATCATTCATGACCAGTCTTTATAGTTTTTTAAGTTGAGATCTAATTACAGGTTTTATTTAACTTGTCACTGGGCAATGTTTATTTGGTTAGGAAAATTAGACTAGTTTATCTATATTAAAGGAGTTAGGTTTGAGTTTTTTTTTTTTGGGTAACTTATAGTTAAAAGTTTTTTAGTTGCAATCAAAGGTTTATTTTGATTAGTTCATTCCTTTGTTTTCCATATGATATCCACTTATG
>Ga0209700_103075_pt1 | contig 32595 bp, 15 predicted proteins | sample SiratroredBW_FD_187528 | JGI IMG/M metagenome (GOLD analysis project Ga0209700, IMG submission 187528) | Root nodule microbial communities of legume samples collected from California, USA - Siratro red BW (SPAdes) (version 2) | ecosystem: Host-associated > Plants > Roots > Nodule | place: USA...
CACCTTGTTTCTTTTTTTTTTTTTTCTTTTCCCACATCATTGATGAGTTAATTTTGATATGAAGACAAGAAATTAGTTGTATAATAATGGCGGTTTTGAATTGGTGCCTATTATGTAGGAAAAGCGCTGGCATGCATGGGAGGAGAGAAAAAAAATATGGATTATGAGATCTGGTCTTTACTTTGTGACAGCTTTTTGAACACCTTTTCTCCGCTTTGGATGGTGCATGTATGATTGGTGAATAATATATCCTCCCACATAGCTCACTGCTCAGTACATGCTTTAGCATGGGAAATTCAACTTCACTCTACACACACTTTATACCAAAACTATTATCATCTTCTCCTTCTCTTACATATCAATACTACTATTTGTATCAACTATCAAATTCAACACTCCAGCTCTTTCTTTAATGGAACATACATGTCCAAGATGCAAAGACTGAGTTGAAAATCAGCCCAAAATATATTTCACTTTATGGTCCTTTAAATAACTAATTTTATCCGAAATAACTTAAGTTTCAAAGAATACTATAACAAGTTGTATTCCTTGTGAAGTTATAATATTTATGAGAAACAAGATAAGTAGACTTTAATTATAAACCATTCTTATTTTCTCTCCTTTGATCTCATCTCTTTCAATCCAAAGATAGTGTTATTGATAGAGTTTTGAAAAGGTAAATGGCAGAAAAATGTAGACAGTGATTTAGGGGTTGGATGGGTAGCCATAAATGAAGGAAGGAAAATGAGTTGGTCTCATTAATGCTAGGCATATATAGAAATCCCAGCACTCGTATCCAATTGTTGTCTGTCGTTTTTTCATCTTTGTTGTTGAATTCATAAAAAGGGTGGACCACTGCTATTTTGGTTCTCAGCTTAAGTAAACATATTTGTAAACCTTTTCACCTTTTTATACACCTCAATAATGCCTGCATCTGTTTGGACTACAAAAAAAAAAAAAAACAAATACTTCGTAAGATTAAAAAAGAAACACTTATTTCTATTTATATAAATAAAGATTAGTTGTTAATGTACGTTAGTTTTTGTTGGTGAAAGATTCCAGTTCACCACCTATTTCTTCTTCCTTTTCTTCCAATTTTACTGTCAAATCAATTTTATATCTCTTTGATTAAGTGAGTTAATTTTCAATCTATGATTATTTTTTAATAGAATGGTGTTGCACATAATTCGTGCATGGTACACTTCATTGTTCCTTCATCATTTTCACTATCGTATAGTTAACTGTTAACATATGATATGTATGCAGTTTTTCTTTATCTTTAATCTTAATGAATGTGTGACTGTTATCTTAATTAAAAATGGATGGGTGTTTAGTTTTTGTTTTAAAAATACCTCTCTGTTGAAGTAACAAAACTAAATTAAGAAAGTTGTATATTTAATAGGGACGGTTATTTTTTTTTTTGCTGTCAAAGAATTTATATCATACACAAGAGTCACGTTAAGGGTGTCTCAACTTTTTACAATATTTTCATCATATTTAACACACTTTAAGTGTTTAACTTTTCACTTCCTCAAATGTTATAACTTTTTATATATGATTCTCCAAGCCACATTTTCAAAAAGCTTCCATACATTATAATTTAAACTAAAACATACTAATACATTTTGATCTTATATCATATTTAGTAAATATTTGTTGTGTTATGTTATTCCAAAGCTAAATTGCTTTTTTTGAAAAAACATGAAGGAAGAACTCTCATCACACTAACAAGTCTATCACTTTCCTACTCTTTGTATTAAAACTTTGTAGTTCATCCATGTTAATATTTGTTTGGAATATATCTTTATTTATGTTTTATTTTTGTATCTGCTCACCTTCTATCTAGCCCTCTTTCATAATATATATGTTTTGCGAATATATTTTGAATTGATATTTCTCCGTTGTTATCATATTCTCTGATTTAAGCATGTCCTTGCTCACCATTTGCTAAAAAAGAAAAAAGGCAGCTTTAAACCATAGAATATGAGATTTTGTTAGACATATCCTTACATCTATATTTTATTCCCCTAAGGATCTTATGCATTGTAGAGAACACAAACACTAATCAGAATATAAGAAGTTGACATTTGAAATTTAATCGAACTCATGTCCTCTTTTAGACCATCCAAAAGACTTATTCAGGATCAACCTCTATTATTTTCCTAAAAATCACATCATTTCTTTAGTTTCGTAACTCTCATATCACAACTATCCATTCTCCTTTTCACTTTATGCTTCTTTTATTGTTTAATTCCATTAAGACAAAGTGTTGAAAGTGTTAATTAGTCTTGTTGTGGTGTACATTAGTAATACCCACCCATCTATCACACATTATTCATACCTTGGCCACTACTTTACTTGTAAAAAACAAGTGACTTAATATTTTTTCCTTTTCACCACATAAAACACGTCACTTATTAAACCTATTCCCCTTCTTATTATATTCTTCAATGACCACCCCGTTTGTTATTACTCTCCATCCACAAAATAGTGCAGAAGGAACAATTTTTACCCGTCATAGTTTACTGAATTGGTCTACATGGTCACTGTTACAAGTATCAATTATTTTTCTATAGATTGATTTTACCATATATGTTTTATCCTAATCATGTACCCATTCTCATGAGTCTTCATTATCCTTAATCAATAAAATCCCATTTATTTTTAGCAAGAAAGTCATATCTTGTGATTTTTTCCCACTCAAACCATTTTCTCCTCCATTTGATGTCCCGACACACTTATTATTTCTTCATTCATTATATTGAACTAATGTACCTTGTTTTGTGTTCACATTAGCATAAAGTCTTTAGTACTTTTCCTGTAATGTCATATCGCCTTCCCACTTATCTTTTCAACACTTTATGTGGTTCCCTAATCCTAGTGTTCAAATTGCACTTTCATTAAACCAATCATCCTCCCGTATCTACATGTTTGATGCAAATTATCCCACCACCAGGATTCCCCTTTCCATCTCTTCTTTCCTTCTAGGTTCCTTAATGAACCATATTTGAAGTTCACAATATCTTTCCATAATCCCTATCCTTTTGCACCCAACTTCCATTTCAATTTAGCTACCTAGGCACTATTAAACAACTTAATATCTTTAATTTCAAACTCTCATTATCCTTATCTTTACATAGCATCTCCCACTTTACCCACACCATTTTTCTCTCCTATGACTCCCAACCCCATATATATATATATATTTTAATTTTTATTATTTCATGACATAAAAAATCTGACACTTTAAAGATTGACATGTAATACAGTGGTATAGTCTTAAGCACCAACTTAACTAGATATACTCTTTTTGTAAATGATAATAATCTTGCTCTCCACCTAGATAGCCTTTTCTTTATTTTACACATTTACAGTTGTCAAATTTTTTTTTTCTTGGATATCCTCTCTCACATATACCTAGATATTTGAATGATATGCTCATTACTCTATAGTTCAACATAATCGAAAATCTTTTTAAGTCATGTTTCTGACCCCATGCCACCTATCCTACTTTTATGAAAGTTCACTCTCACTCCTGAGACTAGTTCAGAGCATCTCAATATACTTTTGATAACCAAAATGTTCTTGATTTTTGACTTACAAATAAACATTGCATAGTTTACAAACTACAAAATATGGATCTTAACCTACTTTCTTCCCACAATTATCCTTTCTAAAATTTGTTTGTTTGACCATTCGAGACAATCCTTTTGCGGTTATATAAAACAATAATGGGGTAAGCGGATCCCCTTGTCTTAGTCTTTTATGTGGTCTAAATTCCTTAGCTGAGCTTTCATTGACTAATATTGGTATATTGACTACCCCATCTATCGTTCTTGCATTTTATTTTCTCAATGACTTTATTTTTCAACTAAGGCATTCTCCATCATATTTCATCCTTAATGAAAGCTTTAATGTGAACTAAGTATTAAAAGTATTAAATGTTATTGAAATTTTATTATCTTCATTGAAAATTCTATACAATTTTAAATACATTTATTGAACTAAGTAATATGAGTCATTTGTGATAATATACATTAAATATATAAACACAACAATTAAAACATTAAAGAAAATAATTAATATGATTTGATTAGTTCATAATTATGCAACTTTTAAATTACATGAGCATATACTAATTTTTAGTTCTATGTTTCATTCCAAGATAATTTCTTAGCCATATAGACATTCTAATAATATTAATCAATGATCAATTTCTTAATAACTAAATTAAATCCATGTGATAAATCCAATAATATTTGTGATTAATAGTTCATAATCTATTTTCAGAATTTTATATATTATTCAGTGATTTAATTTAGATTTTGAGTTAGAAAACATTCTCTAATATAATTTGGAATCATGAGATAAAAATTCTTCTCATTTCAAAACATAAAAAATAAAAGATAGAAATTATATATATAAAAGCACATTATCTTAGTTCAATCATAATACTTAATATTTAGATGTATAAAAAAGGGATTCTACCTTGACATATGTCTACATTATACCCAAAATTAGTCTCTTGTATATATTGGGTGATAAAGGGATACTCTTATCAATATTTTTTTAGTAAATTCCAATAAATCCATTATTATACAATGCTTTATGTTTGGCTAAAATAAATGTTTTTAGATTAATCTGAGGTCAATCAAAGACAGTGTTGCAACTAAATTGTAAGTAAATTATTATGATTTTAGAGTAGAAATGATGTTTTCCGGGATATTAACTAATACATACTCTATCCAGACAATTAAATCGTGAGCAATAAAATGGAGTTGCAATTTTACTCATTAGCAAAAGTCATTGTTTTATTCCAAAATTGTAACCATTTTTTTACCAACGTATTGGTTACGGTTTAGTTCAACAAAATTTGCCAATCGTTTTATTAAATAAAACTATTAATTTTATAATTAATGACATTTGTGAATTAACGAATTTGTATTTTTTTTTTAAATAAAAAACAATCTAGCCTTTCCCCTCCTCTGCATGAGCTCAAACGCTAAACTAACCTTTCCAGCAAAATAACAAAATTAGAGAAGTTTAAATATTAAAATAAGATTACTCTAAAACATATTATAATTGTGACGTGATTTATTTAGTGTTGAATCTATGTTCGTTTTTAATCATATATGAAAAAAAAACTTCAACAGAAATAATTACAAATACACAAGGGTGAATAATCTTTCATACATTGGAAAACACATAAAGATAAAAAAATATTATTATTAATTCATTGTCATATTACTGCTACATCAACATTTTTTTTAAATATTTAAAGGTCAATTGAGTAGGTATGTTAGAAAAAGGAAAGAAAAGAAAAATACATCCGAAGTAAAATTGTTTGGATTGAAAGAGAGAAAAAAATTTGTAAATATTTGATTGATATGATAAAATAGATTTAGAGCATATATATTTTGGAGAATAATTTATAAAATATATTTTTAGAAAAAAATTAATGTAAAATTTAAGTTAAAATCAAATTTAAAATATAATGAAATTTTACTAAATAAAATTATATTTCACATAAAAATATATTAAAATAAATAATCAAAATTTAAATAAAATTTTTTATTTTATTCTATATCTCAATATTTTAATTTTTTATTATTTTAATATAAAATATATGTTAACAAAATATTAAATTTTTTATAAATTATTTTAATATTTCATTTTAATTTTTTATTATATTAATAAAATATTTTGACAAATATTTAATTATTTAATTTATTATATTTATTTAAACATAATCTACTAAATACAAATATATAATCAATTGTGATTTACCCATAATGAATTATGTGTTTGAAGATAATTAATATGGTTAAAAATTCAAACTATTTTCCTAAAAGATTAAATTCAAATATTCTCAAATTTTTTAAATATTTACTTTGTTTTCCGCTCTTTCTGCACTTTTCTCCGCAAGTTTTCATAATTGGAAAAAGTGTTATTCAATAGGTTTTGAAACAATTCAAGGAACGAATTTCTTGCTAAACTATTTTATGTGAAACTAAATCTAAACTATGATACTCCGGAAGGTTCTTTTTCCACATGCAATATTTATAGACACTATAAATAATATATTAGAAAAATGTAATGATTTCCAAAAATATTAGAAAAAACTATTTTAGATTAAATTTGAAGTCAAATATTTTTTAAGATAATGATTGAGTAAATTACCATTTATTGATATGTCAAAACTAAATGATAGTAAAATTTAAATTAACAAATTTATAATTAAAGTACATGTAGTTACTGTTTTCTAATTATATTTAAATTTTGATCTTTGTGATATACACTGTATTTACTTATTAAATTAAAATTTAAATATATCCGAAGAACATCCCATATAATTATTATGGTATTGTATGCAGATATTTTTCTTAATTATATTAGAATAGGATTTAAAAGTAGAATTTTCTCTAAACCTAAAAAGTTTTAGACAAAGTCCTTTCTAGAAGTTATGCATAATATTAGAGAAATTTACTCTTTCATACTAACATTTATTATAACATTTCATACAAACATTTATTATATTTTATTTATTTTATTGAATTTCATGAAATCTATTACTTTCCTCTTTATAAATATTTAAAATTTGTTTCATACTTTTATGTGTGTTGTGAATAACCTACTATATTTAATATTGAGATAGGGACCAGTATTATGTTATATACAATATAAGTTGCCGTATCATTCAATCAAAACTTATTTATTTTCTTTAATATTATAAATAAAACCAAGGTAAAAAATGGAATTTTTCGTTTTTTTAATATTATAAGTTTTTTTTATATATATTTCAAACCTAAAATGTTTCTTTTCTTCTTTTAACCTTAATATTATACATAATATTAGAAAATAAAGATGGATTAAGTTATATGAAAACTTGTAAATATAAACATAATATTTTTCTCTATCTCAACATACATCATATTCAGCCCTAAAACTTTTGATGAAAAACCTTTTTTCTAACTTAACAAATTTCGTTCTTCTTTTTATTATTTTTTTTCATTTTCACCACATTACTTAATATATATGATATTTTGTACTTTTCTCTATATTTTTTTATGCACTCAAAGATTGGATTTCCTGTGTACGAGGAATTAGAAGCAAAAATTAGAAAATGTGTAGGTTTGATAATCACTCTAGGGTCTAATCTGATGAATTTAGTAAAATCAAAATTTAACGTTTCAAAGTTTATATCCAACTATTTAATTCATCTGATTAGTTAGATATGGATTATTTGAATTGTGTATTAGTTTAGATGGATTATTTGAATTTAATTTATATTAGATCATTAAAAATAATTTTTATTTTAGTTTCAAATAAATTAAATAAATATACTGATATTGTAATAAAAATAATTACACATGTGATTTTAATAATTGTTTTTATAATACATTATACTGAATATAGCTTGTACCAAAAATATTTTATAAACAAATAAAAATTAAAATATAGTGACGAATTTATAAATATTATTTTTAGATGAAGTTAAATATGTAGGGGAACTTGTAATTCTTTCCGAATTCAACGATTATTATCTATATTATTTAATTTTATTTATCTAATATTGGTATGGTGGGCAAGGGCAAAGAGTAACAATTATGAGAGACAGAAGTGTTGTTTTGTAGGTGAAATGTCATCAGAATCGAGGGTGAGAGATGGAGAATGCATCAAGAACGAGGGGATGGAATAACTATTATTATCTTTCATCCTTCTAAATATGCCCTTCTCAATCTTTATTACGTCTTCTACCCCCGGTGCCATAATCCACACTATAATCATTATTATTATTATTAAATAATAATAAATTAATTAATCTCTCTCTCTCTCTCTCTCTGAGTCCATCCATATGCTCCATCACATCTTAAATACCTGTCTCAGCCAAGTCTCAAACCATCACAATTCACATCCTCTCTTTCTTCTTCCTCTTCTTCTGCTTCTGATAGTGATTCTGCACAGCTTTCATTTTTTTCTCTTCATGTGGGATTAGCAAAGGGTTTCTATCAGAGTTTATTGGCATTCTGTCCACCTCCACTCTCTTCTCTTCTCTATTGCTCTCTTTGAAAGAGACACTTCATTTATCCATCCATGCCCATGGAGGTGGGCATACTGCCAACTCAGTTCTGTTAGCTACTCTTTGTAAATCCTTCATGATATTTATTTCGCACTTAACCATATCTGCACCTTATATCATTGCTTCACTTCAGAAGGTAAAAGATTCAACCACCACAAACCCTTATTAATTTTCTTTCGTTTCTATATTCTTTGCATACTAATTGTGATTCTCGATGGATCTGTTATCATCTAACTTATCCATATCACCATCACTGTATGATCCCTATCTCCTCTCCCGAAAGGATTATTAAGTACAATCGTTTCTTCCCTCTCTCCTTTTCATATTTGTGTTTGCGGAGGACCCTAGATACTGTTTAGGACCTTAGATACTGTTTACTTTCATCTGGTTCGCTATGGAAATTGAATCAAATATAAAGGGAGGTAGATAGTCCTAACACGCCCTAATTTGTTTATTTGAGTAACGCTGTGCTGAGTCCTTTCCCACTAAATATTTGTTGGTTGGGTTTGGAGGTGAAAACCCTAATCTATTCCTTGTTATATTTGTTCTATTAATGCTTAAAGTTTTATTTTTATTTTTGTACAGTGGATCCATAATGTATAGGGATGGGGACTTAACGACGTGTTCTTAGGTTTTCTGCAGAAACTTTTTTACATATAATCTCGGGATATTTCATCTGCCAAGGTCAAAATTATATTTAGATGTTTTGTTCATTTGGTTGTCTTATTTATGAGTAACTGCATACAATATTAAAGAGATGTATATAAATCAGTATCCGTTTGTGGTTGAAGTTGCATGCATCCCTGTCTTGTTGCCATTTTGATTGAGAAAATACAAGGTGGTTTGGGTTATTGGTGTTGCTTATTTGCAAATAATACACAGCAGATGTAGTAAGCAGCATCAGAGGAGGCAGATGGGTGTCAGCATTAAAAATGATGCCAAACCCTTCTCTTCCCTACTGTCTGTCTAATTCAGTGTCCAGTAAGTTTATTTCTTTCTAGGCTCCACGAGCTCTCTGAACGTTAAGTTAGGCTCATGATTGCATATTGACATTAAAACCCTCTTGCGCTTGTTTCAATGCAAAGCTCACTCTTCCATGGCGCGTGACCTTCATCCAAAGTCAGTAACTCTTGTCTGTTTCCTATCAAAACAATGTGTATTCTTGTACCATACTAGAATATGTACTCTTGTTTAAATTTAGTATTAAAATTATCAACAAAGTTCATTAAGCTGAAGAGAGTATTTCGTCTCTTTCTTTGTCCATGCATTGTTGGGGTCTGAGAGATTAATTATTGTATTTTGAACAAGCATCAAAGTTGAAAAAAAGGTGGAACAGGAAGAAGTAACTTAGTTCAGAGAAGTTATCAATGGTAGAGTTTGATTGGATTAAAAATGTGTGTGATTAATTGTAGGTGGTGTAGTGTACTGGTGGAAACACGGGACAGGAGGGAGGATGGCCCCCCAGAGTTGGGAGGTGGGCAATGCATGTCACAGCTAAGGGAAATGCATCTTGAAAATGGTTCCAAGTGTGTACGAATGCACAGTGTGCTAGGAATTTATCTTAATTATGGGACCATTTCATTATTATGGCATGGATGATGGACCTTCCCTTTCCACTCCTCCCAGAGCTATACTATAATGAGGGGTAACAGTAGCAGAAGATAACACCCCAAAGGATTTTGTTTTGTTGTTCATTTTTCTTGTGTTATTAGCTTTCCTTTTTCTGAAATCTGAACCTAGTAGCCCTCTAGGAGAAACTCCAACTCAAAGACTTGGTGGACCAAGGACTGAGAAAGTTGCCTGCCTTGCCTTTTTCTTGAGAATGGATATCAGGGTTGCCTTTGCATTGCAGGCAATCATGAATCCTAAAGATCACAACACCCCTTACTTAACAACCTTTTCACACACTTTTATAAGCTATGAAATCAAATCATCATGCCTTTGGCATGCAACTATAAACGCGTTTTTGATGATTACGCCAAAGATGATTATGCCAAAACACGGTCTTCTTTTTTTTTTTTTCTCCTCTTCAACTGTATTGTAAGTATATGTTTTGAAAGATATATGTCTTATTTATATAATGACATATTGATTAAATTTTTTTTTATTAATGTAGCAGTTTTGTAGGTATTTTTTTGTCAGCAAAAACTTCATAAATATATGAAGTATTAAAATGGTACAACCTGTATACATTCACTTGGATGATATACATTATTTATGTGAAAAAGAATTTTAAAATTAATAATCTTTTTAAATATCGAATAATCTAACATTTATCTGAAATTGCAGAATGTAGTTTGATCTTTCAGGATAGAATAGAAGTAGTGTTTTTGTATATTTGGCGACTATATGTAATGCTTTACCTTAAGTAGCGCTATTTACGTTGATATTTATTGTCACCCAATTCTCATAAACTTGATCTTTACGAGATGTTATGTATGGATAAAATTTTTGTTATCATTCCCTTTTTAACTTTATAAGAGTCACTAAACTAAGTACACTTATGTAAATCTCATGAGTGAGTCAGACATACATTGTATCAATATAATTAACCATAAAGATGACTCAAAAACTGTTGATAAAGCTGATTTTTTAATTAAACTTGCATTCAAAGTAGTTTATAATCAAATTGATGAAATTGTTTCAAAACTAAATTTTACAACCGAAATATGAATAGAATGGACTGCAATATAAATGATTCATCAAAAGAGCACATAAGGTCCAAGGATGCCGATTTGGAGTATCTTTATATGCGCTGCACATTGAGCAACCCTGATTTTGTGTGAAGGGTTTGAGTGAGAGTATTATAATGAATTCATTAAAAGTTTATTTTTGTCATTCTTCAAGTTGTTTGTGTTTTTATTGTTTAATTTATTTTCACTAATATACTATATGGGATGGAAGATAAGGATTATAAAGTAATCATGATTGTTTATCTATGTTATTAGATAACATTTAGGTAAACATAAGTTTCATGATGACATAATCAAACATAAATTAAACTTCTAAATATCTTTTCGTTGATGTTTATTTAGGCAAACTACATGATCAAATTCCCTTTAGCTATTTGTTCCACCTAAATTTAGAAAAACCTTCTTAAATTTATAAAAGTTGTTCTACTGGATTTATCGATGTGCTGAGAGAGCAACTTAACATCTTTGCAGAGAACTATACCATCAAGATTAAAGTTTAATCATATTAATAAACATCACACAATAAATAATTCAGAAACGTATGCCTTACTCTATCTGTACTTGTAAAAGTTTAGCTAAACATTCTAAAGTAAAAAAAATAATAATAAATCTTTAACTATAAAAAATAATAAATCTTTAACATTAGTAGTAGTATCACGGTTGAGACCGAAATCTTAAACCTAAAGACTGAAGACCAAAACCTAAAGACCAAAAGCCTTGAAGAAACAAAAATTATTTAAAGTAGACATTGTATTTATTCAAATCAGTTGTACTAGTAACTTTTCTATTTTATTTTTTTAATATTATCTAATAAAAAATATTAAATAATATAAAATGTGGTAAAAGTTACACCTATATTATTTGCTTCGAAACATATTTAGCTTGAAAAGGGTAAAGTTGAAACGAATTGTTATGTGATTCAAAAGATTTTAGAAAAACTAGTATGAAGAAAACAAGTTATGAAAGCTTTCCAATTAATCCCCCGTTAGTAAAACAAATGAAGGGCACATAAAATGTTTGGATGAAAAAATACCACACTGTATTGTGTTTCACAGCCACATCAGAAGGTTATGTCACTCGTAAATTCCCAATATGTTCATCGAGATAGTGGTAAAAATATAATAGCATATCTCATACAACGATCTCAGTATAATATCAGTATTAAGGAATTTTTATTAAAGTATGTTGATATGAAATAATTTGGGTGATGAGTCCATAGATTTTAAGAATAAAAACTAGTTTTTAAAATCAATATATATTCATAATGTTATCGTTACATTAATTTATGAAGTTTGTAAAAAATTAAAATATAAATAAAAAATTATAAAAGTATGAGTTTTATGAATCTTTCTATTAAAAGGTGATATAAAGAATTTTCTTATAAAACTTTTGCAGGGTAAATATTCTAAGGCTTTTGCATTAGTTTCATAGACTTTAAATCTTAAATATTTTTCTTCGAGAAGTATTAATAATATATATTTTACTACATTATTTTTTAATAGAATATGAACTTTGTTTTTTTTTTTTTTCTTTCTATTCTTAACATGAAAAGGTCTATTGAAGAATACGTAAACAAGTATCGTGATTAATAAAATTAAATGATATTAACTAACTTTCTTAATTAGCATAGAAGTTGGTTAATTTTACTTTTATTAGAGTCTAGAAAAGTTTATCAGTATTAAATAACGTGTTTGTGATATTTTATCATTCTTCTACATAAGCTCCATTTTACTCAATTTAAAAAAGAATTACCCCTTCCATTTCAAGATGCAGGCAGTTTCTAACGTATAAAAAAGTTTCAAATGGACTAATGTTTTGACATTTACAGGAAGTATTGATTTTTTTTTTCTTTCTAATATGTTTTCAAATTAATTATTTTCTTTTTCTTTTAGTTAAAGCAATACAGTACTTATGAAAAAAAAAGTGACTCTATTTAACTAAAATTACTTAAAAAATAACATATTTATTGATATTTTAATATGTGTATAATAACTTTAAAACGTAGATATTTCGAGAGAAAAATTTCAGAAACATATTTGTATTTAATGCACTTCAATATCTAAGTTAAATATATATTTATTTCACGAACATGACTAGACTAATTTTTTCTTTTTTTGAATTTATATTTAATTGTATCTATATTTTTGAAATAAAATTAAAATGAATAACATCATTAATTAGAATGAACTAATTTTACAAATGTTGTTTCAAAGAGTAGTGTCAATAGTTACTAAAGTAAGTATTTTGAAATGGGTTAGATTTGTTTATTTAGATATTGTTTGGAACACAGAAAGGAACAGCAATGATGTAAGGCAGAGTGTATGATCATCGCGTTTGGCAGTGACAGGATTAGTAATTGCGTCTCCATTAATGCGTTTTATTGTCTTCATTCAATCATTACTTTTTTTTTTTTCATGCCAACTCTTTCTGGGAACTGGGAGCCCCAAACCCAGAAACTTACATCATCAGATTCGCACCATCATTACTAATTAATAACTTTTCTTTTTCAAAATCTTAATTTACTAAATAAATTAACTTAAACCGTTCCTCTTTTTATCAGAGAAAACAACGTCACCTTTCTGAGGTGTGAATAGTAATCTTCTATATAGACTTGTTCATGAAACTACCAGATGAGCCTCTTCCACGTTGAATTTAGCATCAATTAATTAAGAATATAGAAATAACTTAATATTCAAATTAAGTATTGATTATATTTACAGACTTTCGAGTCTTAATAGTAAAATTAAGTATAAAAATATATTTTATTGTGAATAAATATTTGAATCAATAAATTTTAACACGGTATTCCTGTTCAGTATTAGTAACATTTTGCTTATATGTTAATCCACATCTCTTATCATTATTCTCTTCCACTCTCATTTGGTAATCTATTTCTACTTCATTGTTTCTTTTTGTTTTCATCTTTTCTTTTATAACTCATAAAATGAAAACTACAGTTTTGTTTTTGTATTTAGAAAAAAAATCTCTCCACTTTGTTTAATTTCTTTCAGGGATATGGTGACAAGAAGAACATTCCTTTTTATTTTTATAAGCAAAAATATATTTTCATTGTGTATCAGGGCAAATGTTGTTTAAACATAATTAAAATATATTCAAGGAAACTTGTTTTTGTCAAAAATATATTTGTCAGTTTGTATTTCTTTTGAACATATTGGAGATAAACTTAATAAAAAGGGAGGTGAGAATAATGACTCTAGCTTTTTCGTCGGCCCAACATTCAATTCGACCCATTAATTCACAAATCAAAGATGCAATGACCAGTTCCCCCTTCAGAAATCGTAGCTTTTGTTCTGTTTTTTCATAGTAAAATAATATTATTTGGTAAAGTATTCTAGCCCATTAACATTAATTTTCTTGGATAAGCCCACAGGTCCTAGAGGGACCTATTATATTGGTGGTACATTCGTTAAGGTACTTAGAAATATTTTTTCTGAATAATTGCGTGGCATGAGAGTCGCCAAATAAGCAAAGATATGCCAACAACCCTTGAAATATAGATATTTGTTTTGATAAATTTGAATAAAACTTCTAAAGATATTAAAATAAATTAACATTGTAAGATAAAATTAATCCAATAAAAATAAACAAAAATGAACATTTTTTTGTTGGATTAAAATTTTAAATCCATTTTAAATACATCAAACTGAAAAGAAGTACGAAACTTCATATATGAAATTATTACAGCACTCGTACTTATATAAATGGATATTTATAAAAATTCCATATTATTTTGTTTTCTTCCGAATACCATCTCTAATTTCTGTTCAGTTATTTTAAGGATTTGTACGTTTATTAATTCTAAATAAATTTGAAAATTGCTCTTGGGGATATATTTTTTATATTTATGTTGGAAAACCTTTTTTATAATGTACAGGAAAATAAAAAGTATGATGAAATATATTCTCTGGGAATTAAAAGCAAATGACAACATTAAGGTACCTTTTATTTTGAAAACATTACCTGTAATAGTGACAGGACTTTCCTTTTATTAATAATTCCAATTTAAAGTGAGTGAGATTATGATAATTGAGTTAGGAGAAGAGACATTTGATAATTTAATATAGATTTATTTATATATTGTAAAGTTTGACTATGTAGATTACATTATGGACACAATGGCGTCATCCATGGAATGGAACCAATGACATTTCCGCAGAAGTGCTTTCAGAATTTTGAAGGAATTATTTTATTTACTTATTTAAAATAAGAAATAAGGTAATTTGATAAATTGAGAAGAAGGAGAATATAAGGACATTGGTTCCGTGTAAAGAGTGGCATAACGAAACGATGTTGTCATTTAGTCGCCACATTCTAAATCCTTATACCCGACATTCAAATCGCGTCCTCTTAAATTCCAGGAGAACAACCTTAACCTTATTCAAATCGCATTCGCTTCCTCTTCTTCTATCTTCTTCAATACCTAAGACCAAAACAATGGGTTCTCTTTCCGCTCTGCACCAACCAATCCAATATCCCACTGCTCGCAGAGACCACTCCCTCGTTGACCACTTCCACGGCGTCAACATTGCCGATCCTTACCGATGGTAGGGAAATGCAACCAACTTAGCTTTGGATTGCATCTTCATTTTCATATTCATTTTGATTTGGTTTTGTCAGGCTGGAGAATCCAGAGGCGGAGGAAGTGAAAGAGTTCGTGCAGAAACAGGTGGCGTTGACGGATTCGGTACTGCAGAGGTGCGAGTGCAGGGGCAAGCTGGCGGAGAAGATAACGAAGCTCTTTGATAATCCGCGTTACAACGCTCCCTTCCGGCGAGGGAATAAGTACTTTTACTTCCACAACACGGGTCTTCAGGCGCAGAGTGTGCTTTACATGCAGGACAGTTTAGAGGCTGAGGCTGAGGTTTTGCTCGATCCCAATGCGCTCAGTGAAGATGGAACTGTCTCCCTTAACACGCTGTCCGTGAGCAAAAATGCTGAGTTCTTGGCTTATGGACTTAGTTCCAGTGGTAGCGACTGGGTCACAATAAAACTCATGCGTATTCAGGACAAGAGTGTTCTGGCTGATACTTTATCTTGGGTTAGTTTCCGTACCAGATTCACAGAAACAATGTTGAATCTCTTGAATGAAAACAGTTCAAATCAAAATCATGCTAATGATTAATGTTTCAGGTCAAGTTTTCCTCCATCAGTTGGACGCATGATAGCAAAGGTTTCTTTTACAGTCGCTATCCAGCTCCAAAGTATGTCATCTCCATTCTCGTGCTCTTTCTAGGATTTAGTTCTGGGATTGAAATTTCAAATCGATATTTGGTGTTATTTATGCTTACTTCTTGTAAATAACTAAATCGTAGACGTTCACGGGGATATGATGGCGGGGTTAGTTTCTTATCTCCTTGATTCGTAATTTTGAATTGATTACATTGCTTTGCCAAGTAGGGATGGAGAAGTAGCAGATGCTGGGACTGAAACTAATGCGAACCTTCATCATGAACTCTATTATCATTTTTTGGGTACTGATCAATCGGAAGACATTCTGTGTTGGAGAGATCCTGAGAATCCTAAACATATGTTTGGAGGAAGTGTTACTGAGGACGGGAAGGTACTTTTTCTGTCATTGCTTTGCAACTGTGTAATATTATGTGTACAATAAGATACGAAAATGTGCTCCCTACGTTATGTTATTATCTTCCTCAAGGCTTTTAGTATTATTAATATCAATGATGCTTCGTTGTTTATGCCAAGTGTATCACGTTACTGTGGAAATATTTGTCGTGTTCATTGGTCTTTTTTAGTCCTATCGTAACATAAAGACCTGGATTCTTGAACTTCGCAATGTTCCAATTGTTGTCAGAAAAGCGATTGAGCAATCCACTGTTATATAATATCTACCTCCGGTAGAATGAACTATGGTTGTTTTTCTTTCTTACATATTTTGTAGGAGCTAATGCTAAATTCATATGATTTTCCTTTGTCAAGGAGCATTACTGTGACAATGCATGCATATGATATCAAATTTCCTAAAAAACTGGCTCTTTTGTTGATTGTGCAGTATGTTCTTCTCTATATTGAAGAAGGGTGTGATCCAGTTAACAAGCTTTATTACTATGACTTGTCTCAACATCCAAACGGACTGGAAAGTTTTCGAAACGAAAATTCCCTCGTTCCATTTGTAAAGCTTGTTGATAAATTCGATGGACAATATCATGCCATTGCGAATGATGACACCTTGTTTACATTTTTAACTAATAAAGATGCTCCAAAATATAAACTAGTTCGAGTGGATTTGAAAGAACCAAATGCTTGGACTGATATTATCCCAGAGTCTGAAAAAGATGTACTTGAGTCAGCACGTGCTGTAAACGGTAACAAACTTATTGTGAGCTACTTGAGTGATGTGAAATACGTGCTGCAAGTCAGAGACTTGGAAACAGGTTCCTTGCAACATCAATTACCAATTGACATTGGCACAGTCAGTGAAATTTCTGGGCGGCGTGAAGATTCTGAGGTTTTCATTGGTTTTACAAGCTTTTTGACTCCTGGAATCATATATCAGTGCGACCTGAGAACACAAGTTCCTGAGATGAAGATATTTCGTGAGATTGTCGTCCCTGGGTTTGACCGCTCTGAGTTTCATGTCAATCAGGTAAGAGAAACAGGAAAAAGAGAAAGATTCACTGATGCTCAGACGAGTTCTTCTATTTTAAAGTTCACATTATTTGCTTGTCTATTTCACGTCATTACTCTGAGAGTATGGGTATTGCCGTCTCTCAGAACCTGTGTTGTTTATTATGTTCTATTCTTTAATATACCTTACAAATTTCAGGTTTTTGCGCCTAGTAAAGACGGTGCCAAGATTCCAATGTTTATTGTTGCCAGAAAGGATATTGTTTTGGATGGTTCACACCCTTGTCTGCTATATGGATATGGCGGCTTTAACGTCAGTCTTACACCATATTTCAACATCAGTCGTACTGTACTAGCGAGACATTTAGGTGTTGTTTTCTGCATAGCAAATATTCGTGGTGGTGGAGAATATGGGGAAGATTGGCACAAAGCTGGCTCCCTTGCCAACAAGCAAAACTGCTTTGATGACTTCATTTCAGCAGCCGAATATCTTGTATCTGCTGGTTATACCCAACCAAAGAAGTTATGTATCGAGGGTGGAAGCAATGGTGGACTTCTTGTTGGTGCTTGCATAAATCAAGTATGATCCATTTGCCATTTATTTGGGAGTTGCACCTGGGTTCTCTGGTGTTTGGTCCTCTGAAATTTTGTTAGTACATTTTTATTGAGTTAGCTGTATTTCTAACCTCCCCAAATTTGTGAGCAGAGACCTGATCTTTTCGGTTGTGCACTGGCTCATGTTGGTGTTATGGACATGCTACGGTTCCACAAATTTACAATAGGTTTGTTTTGTTCTGTTTTTTTGACTATACTGTTGTTTTGTATCATATTGATTTGTTTTTGTTATTCAGGTCATGCTTGGACCACAGAATATGGTTGTTCAGACAAGGAGGAAGAATTTCATTGGCTAATCAAGTGAGTATGATTATATCTATCATGAAATATAACAATATTTTTGATATTTTATAAGTGCAAATATGATATTTCTGTTACTATTTTATTTAGTTTATGATGGTTTGTATGGGGCTGCTTGTAAGTAATGGATACCGCGGACAATATTGAACATGTTCTGGACAATTAAAATGGATTGATAATTTGGTAGGGTGCTTTCAGTGAAAGTGTAGTGGTTGGACATGGATTGACAGATTCGTCTTAAATTTTGCACAAAACAGACGCATGATTCCTTGATTTTTTATTTTCAGTCAATTATTGTTTCATTGCCCTTCAGTTCAGAAGCAACACATGCATTTCCTGGTGTGAGAAGCAATTTTGATAGTCCCCTTAGACCAAAGTTATTATTGTGTAGGACAATGCAGGGCTTCCTCCACCCTTGTCTTTTGGCAAAAAATGAGTAATTATTTATCAAAATGATGGCAACTTGCCCGTAATAACAGGTGATTTGGTTATTTGTGCCTGTGCACCTTCCGTTGTCGTAGTCATGTATGTGATTGAGTACCTTGAGTTATTCCCTTTTCTAAGAGCTATAATATAACAATTCAGAAGGGGGATTGCTAGGTCTAGTTTTAACTTCAATATTATTTCATCAGCGTGTATATATGTTTGAGAACTCTCATTTTCACTTTAGAGCTTTTTTTTCCAGTATACGTTGCACAAAGTATCGTTATGATTTTCTATTACCTTGTGTTAGGTACTCCCCATTGCATAACGTCCAGAGACCTTGGGAAAAGCATCCTAATCAGTCAATTCAATACCCATCAACAATGCTGTTGACTGCTGATCATGATGATCGTGTTGTGCCATTGCATTCATTAAAGTTATTGGCGGTAAGACTTTTTTTCACAACTGAGTATTAGTTGGAGAAACTTTCATTTATAGAATTGTTTTTGCAAAATAAAAAATATGTTGCAAACTCGAGTTATCAAATCACTACTTGCATTGTGAAGATTCTGGGTGGTGCTTCCCTCTTTGACTGGTATGTTGATTTTTTTCAGACCTTGCAGTATGTCCTCGTTACTAGTCTTGATGAAAGTCCCCAGACGAATCCTATAATTGGTCGCATTGAATGCAAGGCTGGGCATGGTGCAGGGCGTCCAACAAAGAAAATGGTAATATATTAGGATCTGGTTCTTTATTAGCTTCTATTCCCATTGTTGATTGTTGTATGTCGTTTTTAAGTCAAATTAGTTGTTAACCGCAGATAGATGAAGCTGCTGACCGGTACAGTTTCATGGCCAAAATGTTAGATGCGCATTGGATTGAGTAAGATAGATAGAGCGTAGTGAAACATTGGGGGGTAGGGAGAACACAATGCTTTTTCTGACAAGCCCCTTGTGATTTGATTGTTTGGGGGAAGCCAACAACCCACGATAGTACCATACAACAATGTGATTTGATGTTGTATATGATCATGTTTTATTCGAATGGAGCTAGCTTCCTCTGTTTGATTGTCAGGACAATTAAATTTTTAAACATTAACACTGAAAAACATTTCCATTGACTAGTGGTGCAATTGCATTTCATAATAATATTATTAATATTAATGTGATTCCAGAGAATAAAACAAACATGACTAACTTTACACAATCTAATCCTGATATGCAACATGTACGGCCATGTTCCTTTACCGATGTTAGCCACCAGAAAAATTAAATTGCACAGCAAGTTATTTAAAATGCTAAAACTTACATTCAAAGTAATTTACAGTCTACATCAAATCAATTCTTTACCTTTTAACATAAATTATTTTCAAAAGATTAATTCTACACAAACTCAAACTAAATAGACCCTAAACCTCAGTCATAAAGCTATAATTAGAAGAAATTAGATCTACTTGAAGATGCACATGTGTCTATCTCTCATCATAGTACTGTCCACTCCAGAGTCTAGCAACCATGATTTAAAACCGGGTTATGTCAGGAAACATTCCATTTTGATGTCTGTGACATCAAGTTGCAAAATTTCAGCCCTGCAACCCAAAATTGATCCAATGCTGCAAAACCACAGTAAATAAGGCACTCACAAACATGATAACGTGTTCAAGGCAGTATCGAAGGAAGGAATACATTTATCAATTCCCATGAATCGAAAGTATCGTATGTCGTACCTAGGATGGGTGCGTCCAAGATCCCCATGAACAAATTCCTTGATATAGGTCCCAGCCTGTACAAGTATAAACTTATTTTATCTTTCAGACTACAAGTAATTACTGATTACGGATTTCATTGAACATAATGAATAAAGGGAAGTTTATCATAATGTTAAGTCGGATGTATATCTAAATTAATTGTCACCAATTTTAATTTGGAAAGCCCATAATGAAAAGAAATACTGATTTTATATGTTTAACAAACCTGCACTAACAATTATTGGGAGTGCAACGTGAGGAAAATAGATCATGGTATGCCCTTCACTTGTTCTATTCCATTCAAAAGACAGAAATGGTATTACATGGCCTATAAACCCTTTTAATTTCACCCATAAAAGGTACTTATATTAGAATTGGTTGACAAATATTATTCATCATATTTTCACCATCCATTCCCAATAAAATGTAAAAAAGTCTTTGCAGCATGGAGCTGTAAAGTCAGAGGTTCTAAAACTTAAACCGTAACTTAAGCTCAGCTTAAAAGGTAGTTAAGCCACTGAAACTTCATTTATATAAGAGATAATATAAAATTACCTGTGCACATAGGTGCAAAAGAAAATATTGGGAACTTCCAGCAATTGCCTCTATTTTCATCCTGAGATTTGAGAAACAGTAAGGTATGGTGAAATTTCAGTTACGTGTCTGAATGCAGCATTTATATAGTAAACGTGGCATATAATTTATCAATATATGGGAGAATCCTACCAATGAATAATCTTTTCCCGCTCTAAAGGACTGCGACGATGTAGCACCCTTATTGGGGTCCTCTGCAAAACTTTCTGCTCAAATAAGAAAAAAACTTGTGGTTACCACATTTATAAAATTAAAACAAAAAGCAATTGTTATCCGCAAAAATCCCAGCGAGCATGATCCAAAGAGAGAAAAGGTGATAGGCCGTGGGGACTCAAGTCGATACAAGGAAAAATTGAGGAAGTTGGTAAGGCAAGAGCATAAACTGGAACATGTTACGGGCTATGGAGGAGTCACAACTGGTGGGAGGGGTTGTTAGGAGGGAGCATGGAGGGTAAACTGAATGGCCAGGTTGCAAATTTAGGTTGGAAACGGTAATTCTAGCATGATTGGGAAGTGAATGGAGGAGACAAGGAGGGGAATATATGAGAGAAGTGGGTTTTATATTGAAGATTTTAGAGGGTGAAGCTTAGGAAGGCTTCTACCTCAGGAGGGACTACTAACAGCAGACCTTGCATAGCAAACAATGATGCAACAGATTTCAATCTTATTATGGAGTTGAAACATGGATTCTATTATTTAAATTAAATCAGCTTTTTGGATGAACAAATACCTAGTAACTTATGTGATTGATTGGACAACGATCACAACATGAATCAAATTGACTAGTAACACCAATGGGTCCTACTTTTAAGTAAATCTGCTTTGAAGGATTTCTTATGTTATAATTGATAGATTGGCCTCACAGGAGATGAATGGCAGATCAATATAAGCACTGCACAAATGGATTCAAGAGACATGCATATAGAAGTACGAAATGGATAAGTCAAAGGCTTAAATGACAGATATACAATCAGGATGTGTTACTAAAATAGACGAGCATGTCTTTGAGCAACTCGGCCAAAGCCAAATGATGCAGATACTGAAAACAACACAGTTGATGCTTTTGTATGTTTAAGTTAAACTTTTTATAAAAAAATACATGTTTGATAACAAGTAATACACAACATAGAAGCTTACCAAATCCTTATGTGAAGAAATACACTGAAAATCTTCATCCTTTAGAGGACGAGAAATCCACACTAAAGCAGCATATTGTTTCTACACAAAGATTGTAATGGTTAGGATGCATATATAGATAAAACAATAGATGAATCAAAGCTGTAAGACATCAACAAAGAAATCAAAGTAACTAGTTATTAAGAATCAAAATGAAAGACCTGCTTCTCTGCTTCACCTTCACGCATAAGGTCCCAGCCATCACTACCAACAAGTTTCAGATTTTTCACCCTAACCTACACAAACATATGATATTATGAATTTCGTAATCACGAAATAAATAAAAGATGGGGAAACATCACCAGTTCAGCCACAACATTACCAATTTATTCTCCATGTTATTTATCTTTTTCTCTACATCTTTTACAAAGAGTTCAGATGGGATATGGCGTGCATTTTGCACCTCAACAAGAAAGGGCCTGCCTGGACCCAACATTCGGACCTAGAACAGTTCCATATTAGACAAGTTCATTCACCGATAAACTTTTTAAAAGGACAAAATTACAAATTTTCAGTACATCGATATCTTCTCTGCCTGCAGCATGAAACTTAAAACTATCACCTTGGCAGGCTTGGAGGATGTTTCCACCAATTATTTCCTACGATGATTGTAAACATTGTTGTCACCTTTCACAATCAACATTAAAAGGAAACATAAAAGACAACAACTATTGTCAGGCAGAATAGTCAGTACCTCAACCGATGCTTCTCCCATTCGTTCATCATCAATGATCCAGCATGTTTGACTCACATTCCGTGAATACTGCCATGAAAGTAAACACAAATTTGAATTTGCGCAAAAAATATTCACTCTTTGTCTATCATTACTTTGCAAATTACAGTTATATGATTACAATTTACATCTAGACCAAACAAAGGAAATTATATTCCATTACATAAAGAATCTATTTTTTTGTGAGAATTGGTCAAATACAATACATAAGATATTTCAACTACATATGCGAAAGTGCATAAAGCAAACTAGCAGTGTACATTAAGTATCACATAAATACCTCCACATGTTCAATATACCTGTCATGCCACATGACATATCATAAAATGTAAAATTATAAGAGTAGCATTTGGATAAAGAAATGCAACGTTTATGATGTTTTAAAACATTGCAGGAGGAAACATGTATGCTAAAGAACATTGATACATGCAATGACTTCAGAGTGTTAGTCCAAATGTCCAATTAGGAAGATTAATTCATTACCTTCAGATATCTTCCACCAAAATATAAAGGCGTCCTGTAGCAAAAGAAAGTAAAATGGCAAGGCTCATTTGCCTTAAAAGAAAGGAAAGCCAAGTTAGCAATAGAATCACATATAATCTCAATAGAGAAATAGACAATTAAGACAAAGTAAGCAACCTTTTTTCTTCTATGAAGCAAAACAAAACATAATTCCCATTGTGAACCCACCACGAAAACCAACAAGGATATATGATACACATAGATTTAAGAGACTGCATTCTGACAAACATGACATAATGATGAAAGCAGAGAAATTTAAATCTGCAATACATTTAGTCATAAAAAAGGAGGGTGATCACGAATTACCTTTTCTAGCAAGAATTCACAGCAGCCAGAGGAATCATTTTCAAGTGAATTGCTTAAAGGTCTTTCTCCAACAATATTGGACTCACCTATAAAATATTAAAATAAAAATCAAATGGTCAATGTAATAAACTGTAAAATCACAGGCAGTGTCCGTCTACACCTCAGACCTATAGACAATCTAAGCATATATTAGAGCCAGAGAATAGTCAAAGGAAAACGAAATCAATCATACGACACTGTCTACTAGAAAAAAGAAGTTACAGCGTCCAAAAGGTCAATGAAATCTCATGGGAAAATGATACCGGCTACTTAATGGTTATTGGTTACATAATAAGGAGATGCTAATTCTCAAGGCTCAGAAATTCTGAAGCTCAATGAATGGCAGACTCTTTGATGTACAAGGAATACTCCTCTCAGCAATCAATCAATAATAACTATTGGTTTATTGCAAAGCATGCTTCTACCCGAAAACTAGAATAACTAGAAAATGAATAATTCTTTTGTATGGAACAGAATTTAATTATAGCAGCATCATATTTTGGAAGAGATTATTCACTGGCACAAAAGTTAATATCAGTGCAAGAGAAGACCATTTTATTAACATATACGAATACACAGCTCAATTTGATGCGTCATGTCAGATGATCACAGTTTCTTCATAAAAAGACCAACGAAAATATAACACACAGGATCAATAATAAACTTGGCCATGCCTATTTTTCTTCTCTTGCAAGTCTCGGCACTATCTGACCATTTCTCATCCCCCTTTGATGCTTTTGGGTAAGTGTAAGTCAAACGAATGCGGTAAGAGCCCATACTCGATTTACATTCCTGCAAAAACAAATTTCTGTAAAAGGTCATGGGAAAACAAATGGACCAAAACATAAACATGTTGACTGATACTAAAACATGACTGACCAGAAGATTTTCGAGAGGATATATTAGAGAATATTTTAAGGCATCCTTTGTAGATATGCATCCAGTATCCAAGTTTTCTTGGAACCAAGGTTGGGACCCGAATTTGGCTTTCATATATGAGCTACAAAGATTAAACAAATAGAAGACAAGCCTATGAATATTAAACGCATACGATTTACAAAAATCTAACCAAATAATAGTAATAAGGAGGGCTAGAAAGACATAAATACAAAATAATTGTGTAGAATTGTTACCGAAGAGAGTTATCATTGTGGAGAATGACTGGTGGGATGGAAACTTCAAGGGAAAAGGTATCGAACTGATAGGCGTGTCGTTTAACCGTGTCAGCAATGAGAAGTGGGAGGTTGTCGTTTTGAACGAGGGTTTTGGTGTCGTCTGAATAATACGTGAACTGCAGAATACCGAAGCAAAGTGTGCAAAGTTGATCTGTGGTGGCGGAGAGAGAAGAGAGGGAGGGAGGAGAAGCATAGACGCGGCCTTGGAGGCCGAAGAGGCGAAAGATGCAACGGGCGCATACCTGCGATGTGATGTGAAATAGCAGTTAGCAGAGAGAAAGAAGAGAAAGAGAATGAAGATGAATTACAAAAACTGACTCCTTCGGACGACAACTCCTTCACAGCGTCGGAGGGCAAAGCCCGCACCGATTCTGATTCCGATTCTTCGTTTTCCTCTTCTTCACCCAAACGATTCACGGTTTCCTCCTGCTTCTGCTCCTCCATTCCCGATAACCTACTCACCTCATTACACACTCACCACAAACACGTTCACTGCGCGGGTTTACCTATTTTTCGATTTTATTTCTTCAGATTTTTAAATTAACTCCTTTTCTTATTTTGCTTCCTTTTATTTATATTTTGTTCTCAACACATATTCGTATGTTTCTATATTTTGTTTTCAATAAACAGTTTTTATTTATATTTAGATTCAAAAATCTTTTTCAAATCTTCAGATTTACGAACCGAATTAAACAAGCCTAGTTATCAACAAATTAAAGGTTAAAACTTAAACGGACTAAACCCCCAGATTGATAAAAGCTAAATTATACATTCTTTTTCTCTTTTTAATTCTTATACGTAATTTTGGTCTTTCTATTTTATTTTTTGTGCTCTTAATCTCCAAATTTAAAAAAATATATATATATTTTTTTCCTAATCCTCAATTATTTATATATATATATATATATATATATATATATATATCTTTTATCTTTAAATTAATTAAATGGTTTCTTGATGGAGTGTAATTTTTGAAATTGATTTATATTTTTGATTCTATTTTTTTCTTCTTTTATTCTAAACGAAATATTTGATTTATTTTATATATAATTTCTATAACTCTTTTTATTGGATCCAATCCAATAAAAAATAGAAGCGGTATCAACCTTTGTAATCAGTGACTACTTATGCTAATTTAGTTTCAGAAAATGCTTAATTTTCACAATTAGATAAGAAACTACCACTAATGTATGAATTACGCTTGCCACGAGCTAAAAGCCAACATTCATATGCAATAAAAACAGTAAAAATAGAATATCGTTTTTTTTTTTTTTTTTTTCTGGGAAAGAATTAACGTGACCTCGAGCTGGGGTCACTTGTGGCTTAAATCATACATGTCCGTCGTAATCATACCATACCCAAACGAATAAATACAACAAAATCAGAAGCAGAAAAGTAAACTGCTTTTCATATTGATTGAAAGGATTTGGCAGCTCAAAGGGGTCGAGTGTGTCTCCCACTTGCTCTACCACAAAGCAATGCATTCTTTGGAACAGGATATTCATCTCTGATTGAGGTTGATGTTGTATAAACGCGCATATAAAACTGTTGGCCAAGGTATTGGCGTGCCCAAAATTCAGATCTCAAGTTCCACATTCCCACATTGTCAAGCGGAATATATATAGCGGTCCATGACTTGGGATATACCTGCATGCACCAACAACCACATCATCAAATATTTTGATCAGCAAATACTCTATTGTTAAGACAGAATTAATGCCTATCATTCGCACCTGAGTTGTGCACCGCGAAACTGCATCTCGAAGATTGTACTGGTTCTTGCTAGCAGGCGTCCACTGTCCTCCATCCATACTGCGCATACACACAGTACAAACGTGTTTTAGGTGAAAGTGGCGAACAAGAAGTTTGCCAAGCATATGAATAATGGATGATGATGACTCACCCAACCACAAAGAAAGAGTAGCCATCGAGATGGTAGCTCTGAACGACGTCTTCGTCGTTTTGGAAGACAATCTCCACAAATGTTCTGTAGTCGGTTTGCATAACAGATGTGTCAAGGTAAATGCCACCACCAGTGGGCCTGTCAGAAATGCTTCCGACACGGAAAACACCGGGGATTTTGAAGTAGTCAGCGAGCTTAAGCGGAGTGTCGGGAGCAACGTAAGACACGCTGTTGATTCCGTATCTCTGTTTGCCATTCACTAAACCTGCTGAACTCGACAGTATGATGGTCCTCGTGGTGTTTATCAGACCGTAGTGGTACGACCCTTGCGGGTTCGGCCTAGGTCCACTTGCTGTCAGGTTCGTCCTGAAACAACCATCTGAGTTTAATGCGCGCACACGCATACGCAAAAGTGACGAATTTGGTAAGAAAAAAAAAGAGATACCTGATGGAGCGGGCCTGGTTGAGAGACCAATCAATCTGGGTGGTAGGTCCACCAGGGGGTGGGCCTGATACTGGGCCAGCGGAGTTGCTGTAGCGAAGAATGGCAGTGGAGGTGAGGACTGTAGAGGTAAATCGGGAGGAGACCACGATGTAATAGTCGTGAGCAGGTTGATCAGCGGTGACCAGAACAGAGTAAGACTGGCCCACGTGCACGTCAAGAGATGAGTACGTTGTTTGAACCGTGTGTGTTCCTTCCACTTCTACCAGCTTTAATTTGTGGTTTTGTATGCGGAAATTGAGGGAATTTTCCAACCCCACATTTGATATTCTGAGCCTGTACGTCTTTCCTGCGTGTGCCCCATAACATACATTATTTACTTCTCTCATAAGTCACTCTTGCTTAGTTTAGGTTATGTACAACTTTGTTTTTCCTTCAAGAGTGGAAACAACCATGATCTTAATTATGAATAAGACAAAAGAGCTCATGTAATGTAGATATGAAATGAGCAAAGCTAAACAGATATTTATACAAATCGTATTTGGGTGGACGTCACCTGTGTGGTTTCTAGATTAATCGGGTTATCAACATTTTATTTTACTTGCCAATTAAGTAAGGAGAGGCAAGAGAGAGTAACAAGTAACACGAGAGAGGATTGTTACTTTTGATTTATGCATTCATACCTTGTTCCATATTGAAAGATGCCCCATTAGAACCACGACCATTGATGAGGATACCATCAGGAAAAGGCAATTTACTTCCTCTATCAAGAATAGCTTGTAAATCCTGTAAAATAGTAAAACAGAGTGGTTAGCAATTATCCAATCTCAGTTCATATTTCAAACAACAACATAAAAGTTACATATAAGATAAGGAATCGAAGAAATTAATAAAAGGCTGGGTGGAAACATTATTTAATTGAAGCAAGAAGTTGATTTGCTTAAGAGACAAAACTTAAAAAGGCATTGTTTTTTATTTATCAGTGACTAATTCCCTTCCAACAACATTTGGTAGCTAGCAACACATTAGTAAAATGAAGAAGGCTGTAGATGAGGAGTTAGTTGTATGTGTGGGTGAGTGAGTAATGCATGGATGTATGGAGAAAATTAGTTGGGGATTGAATTGACAATTGACAGGTAGTGATGGGACGGAGGGGTGAAGGCATGTGTTAGTTATGGAATATTATTGTAAGGAGGTGGATGGAAGAGAGAGGAATTACCGTGTGGTTGGACTTGTACCAATCTCCAATGAGGACAGTGTAATCACCGGCGGGATCGTCGAAAGGGACTGGAATTCTGGGTCTGCTGAGAATCCTAAGGCCTCCAAATCCACCGGCAGCTTTGTGGAATGCAAGAGATGGGAAGTAGTAGAAGCTTCCAATTTGATCCTTCACCTGAAGTATGTATGTGAAGTTCCCTCCTGGTGGAATCGGACATGTTGTTCCCGAAACCCCATCTTCGAACGAGTTCCTTCTCTGCTGCACCCCGTTCCTGTGTTTGTGTTTTCCAACATTACTTTATGTTATTACTTTATTTTACCACATCAAATAATCAAATCTACTGTTTATCATTACGGGAGACGTTGGGAAGCAGAGATTTAAGGCTTCTTAATGAATGGATTAGTTGGAGGTTATGTTAATTAAAAAAAGTGAAGTAAAGGTCTCTGTTCATGATGCATTCCATCGCAATCTCCAGCGTAGAACAGCCAAGCATGAATAAAGTAAATGGGCCCACACTATAGTTATTGGCTTCTTCACTAAGCAATTACATAAAATCAAACTCATAATCATATACCTATTTCGTCTTCTTCATTAAACGCACTTACTAATATGGAATAATAACTTGTGTTTTTCATAAAGTTTTCCATCTCCATATACACCAATCCCAAGCTGAAACAATTACCATGTTTAATCTATCGAGGTAATCCGTATATATTTTGCCCTTTGGGCGCCAACATAAAAAAAATCTTATTTCTATCAGAGGAATCATTTTCTTTTAACTCAAATTAACTTATTCTGAAAAGAAAGATCCAGGGAGTTCTTTTGTTCAATAAATTCTTGTATGGATTCAGTTTTCTATAACTTAATTGATTTCCCATGTATATTCAATTTCAATATATATGTATTAATTTGTAGACTTAGTATATTTAATAAAAAAACAAATTTAGTAGTTAGATTACTGAAATTTAAGATATAACGAAAATAAATTTCGCGCGTATCTGAAATTATTCATCTTGGAAACTTTACTCTGATCAATTATTAAGCTAATCTCATTTTAAAGTACTTGTTTAGTAGACAAGTCTATAAATTTGTATAAAGTCTTGATATATAATAAAAAAAGACTTTACATATTTTAAATTAAATAAATGTATTGTGAACTTTTAAAAAATAGAGGTAAATGTTAGTGGTGACATTATATAACTATAACTATGTGTTTGTCAACTTCATCAAAAACTATGTAGTATTAGAGCATGGAAGAGTTAGCTTAATGGAATTTAATATATATTGAAAAACATAAATAAATAAAAAAAGAACAGTAAGTTGTTTGGTTGTATATATATTTTTATAAACAGAGGAGATCTGGATGGATGCGTTGAGGCATGTGGAGTTACTTACGAATGTTGCCACTGATTGTGTTGATGTGAGAAAACAAACATCCAAATGCTTGGAATGGAAGGAAGCGTAATAAGTAATGATGATTAGGGGAGAGTGTACCAGGATAAGAGAAAGGGCTGGTCCAAGCTGTTGAAGACATTGATGATGAGGTTGTCGTTGGTAACAGAATGAATGTCTGGACCTGGGAATTGACCGTTGATAAGTATTCCCTGTATGCGTGTGATATGAATGAGATCCTCCAAGACAACACAAGAGAAGAGAAGTATATGAAGAGAAAAGAACCTGTTGGCGAACACCGAGTGGATAAATATCTCCGTATGTAACATTCCAGTTGAAGAACCTGTAGGGATCTTCAGCCACAGCAGCGACGGCAAAGAGAGAAAGACAGAGGAGAGCCGCCGTGCTGAGCGACATTTTCGCTCTATCAAAGACACGAAGAGAGAGAGAGAGAGAGAGAGATGAGAGACTAAGGAGGAGTGGAGACACAAATTCACATCTAAACTCAAGTGCGGTGCGGGACAGAGAGAGAGGGAGAGAGAGAAGAAGCTGGCGTCTCTCAAATCATGATCAGTGTAGCCGTAAAGGGTAAAATCAAAAATAGAGGAAAAGTTGGTAGCTCACGCTAATATTATTCTTTCTTTCTTTTCTCTCCTACCTTCCACACCAATTAAAAAACAACTTCACTTTTTTACATCAGACACAACAGTTTAAGTGTATTTGAAAAATTGAGAAGAAAAATGAAAAAAAGATGGTTGAAAGGCATGAAATGTATCTAAAAATGGTAATTGAATTAGTTAGAAAAGGGGAGAAGCGAAATGGGTGTCGGTGGCGGGTCCTAGGATGCGCTGAATATTTGAATGGTGTGTTGTTGTGTAGTGTACCACAACTCAACCCAACCCACATGGCCTCTTCCTTACAACTGTGTCTGTGCCTACTAATTGCTTTTGTTTTCACTTCCAACACGTACCTTCACGTGCACTAATTACGCAATGCCATTCCATTCAGATGCATATCCCTTCTCCTTCTTCAACTCCCTCACCCTCGTACAATCATGGAATAAGATCAAGTATCCTTCTCTCCTTCGCCAGAAATTAAATATGCGCACCCCTCAAAGTCAAATCCTCACACCTATTTCCCCGATTATTGTGTTCTTCCAAGATCTTCTTTAGACACCTAATGTGTTGCCAACTAACTTAAATCACCACTACCCATTTTCCTTCCCCTTTCCCTTCACGTGACTTGCAATTTTGAAAGGGTAGTTTGGTGGAGTCAAAATAATGGAAAAATAATAAAAGAGAACAGATATATACATAAAAGTGGAGTCCCTTTGATTGTGTCAAAATAAGTTAAAAGAGGAAAAGTGAATCAAAATAAGTATGGACTAGACGAGGAAAGGTAGTTAGAAGTGTGCCTCTATATTTGGTAGAGAATGAGGCTAAACAAAACCCCGTGAAATTCTGCATGCATTTAGTGGCTGTTTTTTTCATGTTTATCAGCCGTTTAAAACCACTACAAACATATATACTATGGATTTTCACCCGTAACAAACAATTTTTTGTTACCAAAATAGACTAATAATGATTTTGTTTTTCTAATTCTCTCTTTTTTTTTTTTTTTCCTGTATTCATCTTAAAACACATATTTATATTTTCATTTCTTTCTTCTATGTGGAACGCGGTAAAGACACAGATAAAGAAGAAGGATGAGTTTGGGGACATTGAAAAGGGGAAGAGAACATTTTGGTTTACACAATTATGGTTTACTTCTTATCTTTTCTCCGGTACAGTGTGTGTGCCTGTGGGTTGAGTTTTGAATGCACATGTCTGGTTTGTGTGAGCCAAGTAATACAATATTATGAGGAATTAAGAATAGCTCAATCTGTCTTTTAGTGAGTAGGTCATATGTACTGCAAAATAAGGTACTGCACAGTGCCGTGAAGGTTCACTCACATGCCAACTATACCACTGCATATTATTCACACTACTTGTACATATACTACATACCAAAAATAAAATATTAATTTTTCTTAGAATCTATTTTCACCAAAACAACTTCTTTTGTAACCTGTGCAAATTTTATAAAAAAATAATATTAGTTGAGAAAAAAATGTAGTTACAAGGGCTAACTGTCTGTGGAGGTGATGGAGAAAGTTAGTTCTACATTTTGCTTGCCTTTGCTTTCTTCAATGCGTCATTACCATCTTCATCTTCCATTCTCTATGTGATTCTGTGAAGTGGGAACACAGAATTGTTGCTAAAACTTGTGATTTGGGATATTAGTCCTTTTTTAATGCCTTTTGAGCCATAAATGTTGATAGATTTTTTCTTTTATTTATTTTTCTTATAGGGATAGTCCGGTGAAAATATTAGTTGCATACATAACTTCTTGACATAGAAAAGTCTTGGTCTTTTCTTAGGATGATATAGAAAAATAGGATAATCTGTTAACAAAGACGAAAGACTTAGTTAATATCCCTTGTGCTTTATTTACTAACATTAAACCTTTGAGATTCTCCACCATCTTGGCTCTATCATAAAATAGGGTATATATATATATATATATATATATATATATATATATATATATATTTTTTAATAATATTTTTTTTTTATATTTTTATATTTATA
>Ga0209700_103077_pt1 | contig 32587 bp, 14 predicted proteins | sample SiratroredBW_FD_187528 | JGI IMG/M metagenome (GOLD analysis project Ga0209700, IMG submission 187528) | Root nodule microbial communities of legume samples collected from California, USA - Siratro red BW (SPAdes) (version 2) | ecosystem: Host-associated > Plants > Roots > Nodule | place: USA...
TATATATATATATATATATATATAGTACATAGGCATTTTCAATCTTGTATGGGAATTTATTTCATACAAAATTAATCAAGTCACACATTAACAGGTTAAAAATAAGTCAGAGGAGATACAATACTAGTAAAAGGATTACGAGTTCAAATTCATAAATTATTAGTAGCATTACATAAGGAAGGCACTCAAGCTAGTTGGAGTCATTTCAAATTAAACAAATTAGAAAGAATGGTTAAAAAAAAGGCAAGTATCGCATTGATGGGTCCCATGAAAATTAAAAAGGGATATTATATCCAATGAAAATGAAAAAAAAATAAAAAATCAAGTGTCCCATGTAATATAGCATGTTAAAATTAGAATATATAAATAACAGTTACCTTTGTTTAACCAGTCAATTTCGTAAGGTTAAATTGAACATAAATAATAAACTGAATTGGATCTAAATTATAAGAGAATGTATTAAGAAGAAAATTAAGTGGTTTATCAATTTTGATAATTAAGTTTTGAGCTCAACGAAAGAAGCCTTAAGGGAATTTAAGCTAATGATCCTGTTACAACGATATTAACACTGTTTGACAATGAAAAGATCCGAATTTATTTTGTTTATCCGACTATCCTTCATCATAATCATTCTCCCGGTTGTTTTTCAAGGAACGCAACTATCGTTATTTAATTAGGAAAACATCATAAAAATCTGATGTGATCTGCTAAAATCTGGCCAACAAATAATTAAAATTTAAGATTTAGAGTTTAAATTTTTTTAAGATTTAAAGTTTAGGATTTAGAATTAGAAAACTTGATATTAACTCTTCATAAATAATAATATTTTTAATCTTTTGAAATAATAAAAGTCAATAAAAAATTACCTAAGACGAGCTAAAAATTTTCATGATGAAAAACCAAATTAAAAATACTATGTACATGTCATGTTAAATTGAAATAAACTTACTATTTGTAAATTATGTCGCTTACATAAAGAAAATCAATTATAAAGACTAAATATATATACTTTCTATATACACAAAACAACAAAAATACAAATTTAAATTCTAGATTATATCTTTTGTCCTCCTTGTAAGAGAAAAAAAAAATTCGACAGAATATCAAGATTGTAAACGTGATAGATTTAATTATAGTTGATTTTTTTACTCTGATTTAAAATTATCTTGATTCAGCCTGTTCATTGAAAAATGTACTAAATCATTTCGATAATAAAAAAAAAACTGTGAATATCAAAAATTAATAAATAAAGGGAAACTTCCAAATTTAGTTAGATGGCATTTTTAGTGTATTTATTTATTTTGATAACATAGTAATGTATAAAGAAGAAGAATGAGAATATGCGTAATCTTAATATATATATATATATATATATAAATATATTAAAATATATTATATTATTAAATGGAATATAGTTACAGTATATTTTGATCATATAATCCAAATTATACTTAAAAACTATTATTATATATTTGATAAACGTTATTAATACTATTAATTTTGTAAAAAAAAATGTGAAGAATTAGCGTAACGTGTAAAAATATTTAGGCAATTGTTTTCTGTACTTAATAAATATTTAATTTGTTAAATTTTTTTTATTACTTTTATTTTAAAATTTATTTATTAAATATATATATTTTTCTTAATATATAAATATAAGTGCAATCAAATAAAAAGTTATTAATTTTTTTTATAAATATTAACAAATTTTATTAATAAATAATAAAAAAATTTAATAAATATTATATATTAAGAAATATTTATTATTTTTTTAAGTAACATTAAATTAATTATTAAAAATTAAATATTTAAAAATAATGTTTTAAATTGAATTTTTAAAATTAATTATATTAAATTATAAATATTTTAATAATATTTAATATTATTTTTATTATGGTTAAAAAAGTAAAATATGAAAAGAATGTTTATATAAATATGAAAGAAATATTTAATATATAAAATAATGAAGTTATTATTGATATTTTAAGAATTTATTAAATATAGGAAGATTTCGTATGGTAAAGGTTGTAGGGGTGGTGGTTTGAAATTTGAAATTCGGGTGGAGAATGCTGCTTCATGTTGACGCGGGAAGGGACGGTTATATCTATCTATAAATAACTTGAAAACCCTTCCTCTATAGAACCCTCCCGCCATTGCTCATTCTTGAACCTCTTCTCCTCACTGCCTCCTTAAAACGACACAGTTCTACTCTCCACACAAACAAACACTCTATCCGTCATGGTACCCTCTTTCTTCACAAGATCACTTGTTTTTTAATTTTTCTTGTAGCTTTTGATTCGAATTTGATCTTTCATTTCCAGGCTTTGCCCAATCAGCGAACCGTGGATTACCCAAGTTTCAAACTCGTAATCGTCGGTGACGGTGGCACTGGTCAGCTTTTCTTCTTTTTCTCGCTCCTATTTTTGACGATTAACCTGTGTTTTCAATTATTAAAAGTTGTTCTGCTGTAGCGATCTTGGTCGTGTATTCGCATATGAACTTATTGAACTTATTGTTACCAAATTTGCAGGGAAGATAACCTTTGTGAAAAGGCATCTTACTGGGGAATTCGAAAGATGTACGAACGTAAGTAAGATTAGTTTATAATTAAATAAAGATTAAGGTTTTGTGTCTATCGTTCTTCACATTAAACTTATTGTTTATCTCGATTTTGGTTGTCCTTAACAGCTACAATCGTTGTAGAAGTTCACCCATTGGATTTTTTCACTAACTGTGGAAATATTCGATTCTACTGCTGGGATACTGCTGGACAGGAGATTTTTGGTGGCCTCAGAGATGGATACTAGTAAGTCATTTAGTCTCAAATTTGTGTGAACAAACCGTGCACTTTTTATTTCGATCTCAACTTCTGCATGTGTTTTGATTGGTTATTCTGTATCAGAGTTGGCGTTGTTGCTTTGTATGGTAGTTACTCGCATTTCCAATTTTTATTTGTGTTAGGTTTAATGTGTTTAGATGTATGTAATTTCTTTACTACAATGAGCTTTTTAATTTGTTCCACTGCTAGTGTCTGTGAGTTTTTATGGAATTCTTCAGTTATGCAAACTCCTATTACTTGTGTTAAACGGTGTTTTACGTTGCAGTATTCAAGGGCAATGTGCGATTATCATGTTTGACGTTACTGCTCGATTAATACATACAAAAATGTCCCTACCTGGCATCGTGATCTTTGCAGGTTCGTAAATGAAATCTTCTAAGCCATTTTGAATGTGTTGTCTCTAATTTTTTGGAATTGTGTGATTTTTATTTTTTATTTTTTATTTTTTGACACCATGGGCAATTTCTGCCTAAATGATTTTTCAGAGTATGTGAAAACATCCCAATTGTTCTTTGCGGTAACAAGGTCGATGTAAAGAACCGCCAGGTGAAGGCGAAGCAGGTTGCTTTCCACAGGAAGAAAAACTTGCAGTACTATGAAATATAAGCTAAGATTAACTACAACTTTGAGAAACCGTTTTTGTATCTTGCTCGTAAACTTGCAGGGTAGGGCCACCGAATTTTCACTTCATAATATCTATTTATTTACATTTTAAAATGGATATCAACTTATATTTTGCTACTTGTGTCTTTTTTGCAGTGATCCTCACTTGCACTTTGTTGAATCTCCTGCATTGGCTCCGCCTGAAGTTCAAATTGATTTAGCTGCACAACAGTAAGTCCATCTGTCATGAGCTACATAGTTTATTCGATTCCATCACTCTTTTAACTGATTCATGTTTCATGATTGCCAATTTGCGTGGAGTTAAAAATGCTTTATAAAAGTGGATTGAAGGTCATAATGCTTTAAATTTCCTATATTTACGTGTTGGCGACTTTTGCAGGGATGAAGCTGAGCTTGCTGCAGCTGCCAGTCAGCCCCTTCCTGACGATGAAGATGACGATGACACTTTGAGTGGGATCAGTGTAGTGTGTTTATGGAACGTCATCCTTATTGTTGGTATTGTATGCTACTAAAGTAATTTTGGGGGTTTAGTGTTGACATTTTTGGATTTGAATTCGATTTCTGAATTCAATTATTATTCGAGATCCGTTGCTTAAATTGAATGTCTCTTTTTACTATATTGTGTGGGTGTTATAAAAAATATCTGGATTGGTTGTTTGTGCGATCCCATTTGATTCAGTTATTATACAGTGAAGAAAAATTGGTAGAATATAAAGAAGTTATTTTAACGTAAAATAGTATAGTAATTATCTTGCAGATATTAAAAGGAAAAGACCAATTTGTGATTGTTTTATATTTCTAAAATTATTTTAGAAACTGTTGAGATAAATTTATGAGAAACTCAAATAACTTAATTTTAATAGCGGTCTAGTTTTTTTGTTTAATACAGTTAAATTTTTGACAAATTTTTTAGAGAAATTCTCAGTGATTATTTAATGAATCAGTATTATATATAGGTTCAACGTTATGCGGTGAAATCTTGGTTTGTGGTTTTATTAATTTGTTCCTGAATTGGTAGAATAGTGGTTTCTGGTAGAATGGTGAAATATTGGTTTGTGATTTTATTAATTTGTTGCTGAATTGGTAGAATAGTGGTTTCTAGTAGAATAGTGGTTTCTGGGTTATTTAATTTAGCAGTTATTTATTCTTAATATCCCAATAATTTTTTCATTATTTTTATTTTAAAATTTATTTATTAAATGTTTTTATCCTCTTGAGTCAGTATAAATACAATCAAGTATATAAATAAATATAATTAAGTAAAAAATTGTTATTTTTTTTATAAATATTAATAAACTTTCTTGATAAACTATAAAAAAATTTAATAAATATTAAAAAATATTTATATTTTTTTTCTAATAACATTGAATTAGTTATAAAAAAAACTAAATATTTAAAAATAACTGAATTTTTAAAATTAATCCTGTTAAATTGTAAATATTTCATATCATTCAATATCATTTTTATTATTATTAAAAAAAGAGCAAAATATGAGAAAGATGTTTCTATAAATATGAGAAGAAGAAAAATTATTTAGTATATAAAATAATGAAAATATTATTAATATTTTTAGAATTTGTTAAATGCAGAAAATAGTTTGTAAAGCACCAGTCATTTAATTACAACTTACTTGATTTGTGATTCAACCGCTGTTAAATTACAATTTAAAATAATAAATATAAATATATAAATACTATTATGCTATAAAATAAAATTAAGAACAAAATATATTTAGTAGAAGAGATATTGATATGGTCATATTTTAATTTATGTGGCTTTTAGTGTATTGTTCTTGTAATTTTTATCACTATTAATTTTTTATTTGTACGTTATCTTTAATAAATGATAAACTGAATTGAATCCAATTTATAAGAGGACGTATTAAGAAAAAAATTAGGTGGTTTATCGATTTTGAGAATTAAGTTTTGAACTCAACGAAAGAAGCCTTAAGGGAATTTGAGCTAATGATCTTGTTACAACGATATTAACACTGTTTGACAATGAAAAGATCCGAATTTATTTTGTTTATCCGACTATCCTTCATCATAATCATTCTTCCGATTGTTTTTCAAGGAAAGCAACTATCGTTATTTAATTAGGAAAGCATCATAAAAATATGATGTGATCTGCATGGAATACGAAAATCTCGCCAACAAATAATTAAATTTTAAAGTTTGAAGTTCTTTCATTTTAAGCAAATAAATGAAAAATAAAAAAGGTTCTTAGCATGGTGGGAGCTGGGAACTGAGACAGACAAAAGATTTGCACCCTTATTTTGTGAATGATTAATGAGTGTGAAATAATTCATCTTTGGGGCATCTGATATGCATGATTGTGGAAAAAGGCTTATCTGATTGTGCATGTGATGGGAATATATTAAAATTGTATGATAGAAATGGTGAACATGTGATAGGTAAATGAAGTGGATTCGCCTTCTCTATACATCTCTTCGTTAGATACTTGAGACATGCTGGAAAAATACCTTATTTATTAGGGTTTTTAAGAGTAAAAAATATTTAATTTTATTGATTCTTATGAAGGTTGCAGACATTTGAAAAAACATATCGCCCACCGTGGGGTTCGAACCCACGATAAGGTTAAGAGCCTTGCGCTCTACCAACTGAGCTAGACGGACTTGTGATGTTGTGTCAATTACTAAGACTCATTTTGTTTCGAAGTTACATATTTATATAAAATGTTAGCGCTATTATTTTTGTAGTTTTGTTGAGTCTTTCATACGTCCTGGATAAACAAAAAGTTTGACTATATTTTCAATATTGAGCTAGACATCTAAACTCTATAGTACTGTATAATATATTTGAACTGCCAAAACATTCAATCACTTGTTTTGAGGGAGATGTAACATAACATATTAGTTGAATAAAACTACAAATGGTGTGAGATGCTTCTGAAGAAAACCACGTCTTAATTTTGAACTGATGAAGCTGTTGTTACTTGTAAGGCAGACACTAGATAGTTTTGCGAAATAAAAATTCTGAAGTAAGGCTCAAGAAATGTGGTGCAATGCCAGCCTTTTGAATCGCAAGCTTTAATATTTCCCGTACTTATTTTCAACGGTCAAGATAAAATAGAAATTTCAGATGCTCAAGCACTCAAGGATTATGATACGTGGTTTATAATTTATTCTCTAAAGCATAAGCCTTTTATTTAACAATGATAGAAGATAGTTCATGACCAGAAAAAACATGAATATAAATTAAGAGTTTATTTAGACAAACTTCTCCCTAAGTAATTATACAAGAGAAAAAAATGTCTACAAATTAATTAGTTTGTAAAAAAGTTAAAAAAATTTAGAAAAATTATATGAGACTTTTTATAAATTAGCTTCAGGTAAACTATTTTTTTTTTCAAAAGGAAAGTTTATAGAAAAACTCATCCAAATATACTAAAAGAGCATGCAAATAACTAAATATATGTAAAAGACACGCGCTTGAAGAGAACTTTGGCATGAATCCAATGTAAAGAAGTGTGTACATAGATTGGTTTGCAAAGAAGCTCGAACGGAGGAATTTTAAAATTATATGAGAAGGGAGGTATGATAATTAAGAAAAGGAGGTGTAAATAACATTTTAGTTATTCTGGGTCAGGTGAGAAATTGGGCCAGAGCAAACTGAGCCCAAAGGTCCATACCCAAACATGCAGAATTGCAGCAGAGAGAAGCATGAAATTATCAGAACAGCGCGCCGGATAGTGCATTAATTCGAGAATATGCCATTGTGCAAATTTGTATCCTGACGCCAAGGAAAAAAAAATCAACCCGGAGAAGAATAATTTTTTATTTTATTTTATTGGTAAGTATTGGCGGCACTACTAGTTTATTGTGCAATTAATTGCCTGGGTCCAAGTTTGTTTCCTGCATGTTCTTATCGTGCTGTTTCTGTTTTGATCAATTTTCAGTTGCTATAATATTGGTTTCTTGAGCTTGTCAAAATGATTTATTTTGGAATAAGTAAGAGTTGGTTTGATTTTGCCTATCAACTGTTCGAAGGAATGCATAAATGAAACTGATAAGCGATAACAATTTATCTTTAAAAAGTTTGGCTGTCGGCGTAACCATAACAAGAAAGTATTTTGAAATGTGGTAATTTTACAGGTTTAAAATTTAAGGTAAAATAGACTATTCTCTGATTGGGCAAAACATTTTTACACCACCTTCATATATGTCAGCCGGGTTTGTTAACTTTTACAAAAGTCTCATGAAGGAAGTTTTTTAATTGGTTTACAATGTAAAAAGTTTTGCACAGACATTGTATAGTTATTATATTCTAAATTTAATGCGTTTTATGTGTATACCTAGGTAGTGAAGTGAGTGAGTTCTTAATTTTGAACATAATGTGTGTAGATACATGCTATATGTATAATTTGGTTCTGTACTCAGCACAATGGTGTTAAACAGAAAAGCATCTTAAAGATTCTGCATTAAAGTTATGAAATATGAAGAAAATTGTTCTTTAAACTTACTACAAATTCATGTTCGTCTGAAGGACTGTAAGCACGCTTCTTTGCTGTTTTTAAAAACGTTAGCACCAAAGAATGAGTTTGGGGAGTGCATTTGTGAAACTGAAGAGATACTGATAAATGACATACCATAGCTTTTACATTAGATCTTGTTCAATGAAATGGTGTTTCGTTAAAATTGCAGGGAGTGCAGTTTTGATAACCCTAGAGGTACTTATCGGTTCGACTCTGTGATAACACATCTCCAAATTTGAAAAGCATGATGCCCATGACATGTTTAAGCTCAATTGTTTCCCCTCTTCTCCTGTCACGAATATGTCAGGTAATGCTGTTCTTTTCACCAAGAAAAAAGCCGTTTTTGTTGTAATTGCTTATTCTTTTTTTCTGCCTTAGGCTAACATGGATACAACAAGAGCCCTTCTATGGGGCAATAAATTATCAACAGTTGCAATAACCATCTCAGTGAAGGTAAACAACAGCTCAATAAAAGAGCATATATAAATGCATTTCTTGTATTTGGCTTTGAAATATTGTAGTATTTTGCTTTTGATTGTAGAGAAGTTATATCCACTGCGTGATTAAGAGATCCAAATTTAGCCCAAAAGGTGGTGGTCCCATGGAGAAGAAGTAGGTTTGATTCTATTTTCATTATTTTTCAATGAATTCTTGTTTGTGTGAATTATTTGTTTTAGCTGGAATGCAGAAAAGGGAAGAAGACAACAGGAAAGAAAGAGTACCACTTGTGGAAAAGTAGAGATTCAGCTCAGTCTGGCCAAAAGGCCCTCACTCTTGTTAGAATTGTATGTCACCCATTGATATCCTTTTAGTCATAATTTTAGATTTGGGGGTATTACTGGATTCTCCACATTCATCAGCACTGCCATAATCTGATATTTTATCACCTTGTCTATTCAAAATTAAACTTAGTCTGTCAGTTACGGGTTGGTTTGCATTTGTTCGATTCAGTTATTTTTTTAGTATCTTCAACTGTAACTTACGACTTTTTGTAAATAGAATACTGTTATGATCGGTTAATAGATTGAGCACATTGTTTTCCCTCTACACAGAGTGACTTATCTCCTTTCTCTTATTTTTCTTCTGGTTTCTGGAGTTTTCTTGTGTTTTTTCAATTCTTCATTTCTTACATGTTATTGGAATCATATTGAGGTGCAGATGAATGTGGAGAAGTGGGTAATACAGGATAGGAAATGAACCATTTATTAACTACAGTTAATTGATTAAAAACGTACCAAGAAAATAATTTAATTTAGTGAACAACGGGTGGCTTCTTTTCATCTTATAGTATCATGTTGATTTTGATTTTGTGCTTTATGGAACTTGAAATGGTAGGTTTCTAAACTCCCTAATGAGAAAGAAGCTGTTTATGGGGCATTAGATAAATGGACAGCTTGGGAAACAGAGTTCCCAGTGATTGCAGCAGCTAAGGCTTTAAAAGTTTTAAGGAAAAGGGGTCAGTGGGTTCGTGTAATTCAAGTAAGAACACAACTACTTTAAAGAGCTCTTATTCTGTGTCATACTAAGCGCTTTGTTTGCCTTTATAAATTTTTAAAGAATATTGAACTGCAAATATTCTGTTTGCTTGATGATTGAAAAAATTGTGTTCATAACAAGTCCTAGAGCTGATCCCTTCATGTAAAGTTCTCTAGATTTTAAAGTTGTCATAGCTCAAGAAATGATTGAGATGGTGCTTTATTGTTAGAACTTTTGATAAATGAATTTGCTTGTTAACTAATGCTGAAATTGCTCATTTGTTTTTAAAGTTTTGCATCTGGTTTTAGGTACTGAATAATGAAAATGATCATTATCTCGTCAAAATGTTCCCTCATCTGTTGAAACAACTGTATGTATTTTAGTTACAAATAGACATGAATCTTGAATATATTTTATGTATTTTATATATCCATAGATTTTAAAGTTGTCATAGCTCAAGAAATGATTGAGATGGTGCTTTATTCTTAGGAACTTTTGATAAATGAATTTGCTTGTTAACTAATGCTGAAATTGCTCATTTGTTTTTAATGTTTTGCATCTGGTTTTAGGTACTGAATAATGAAAATGATTATTATCTCATCAAAATGTTCCCTTATCTGTTGAAACAACTGTATGTCTTTTAGTTACAAATAGACATGAATCTTGAATATTTTTATGTATTTTATATATCCATAGGCTTTTATAATTTTTTCTTTTCTTAATATTTTTTTTAATCCTTCAATATTGACATTGTTTAATCCTTTTTTGGGAATGTCATCCTTCAATATGCATAACTTGTAACTGGATTTATCTAACATCTCAGGATTATACACATATTTGGATGATTTAAATGAACTTGTGCTCTGTGAATGATGCTTTTTACCTTCTAGAACTGATGATCTCATGTTTGGTGCCTTAAGAGGAATGGAAAAGAATCTTACTGATTATTAGTCCTCTTTAAATCACAGGTAGCAAAGTGGATGTTAAGCAAAGGTCAAGGAGCAACGATGGGAACGTTTGATACCCTTCTTCTGGCATTTGATATGGACCAGAGGGTAGATGAGGCAGAATCATTGTGGAATATGATCATACATACCAACATGCGCTCTGTCTCAAAAAGACTGTTCTCTAGGATGATCTCGATATATGATCATCATGATATGCCGGATAAGATCATAGAGGTGTCCTTCTTTGAACCATTAATCTCACTTCACCTGGCATTAATTTTTTTAACAATTTTAACTTGACTCTTCTATGCCTTAACAATTGCGGCCTCACGTGTAAGTTCAGGTATTTGCAGATATGGAGGAGTTGCGGGTAAAACCTGATGAAGATACGGTCAGGAGAGTCGCAAGAGCCTTTAGAGAACTAGGCGAAGAAGAGAAGCGGAAATTGGTTATAAGACGATATGGGATTAAATGGAAGTACATTCACTTTAATCGTGAACGGGTGAGAGTTAGAACAGAAGCATATGAAGATAATGAATCAACCAATTGAAATGGGTAAATCAATATGTGCCAATGAGGACACTACTTGTTACGTTCTACTGCAGCTGCATCAGTGGCTCATCAATCTGATTCATTGCTGTGCATCCAGGTCTAACATAGCACTGATCAATCAGAGGTTGTACTACATTGAGGGATCGGGGTTCTGCACCCTATATTGAAAACGACAATGTTGTAATGTATAGATACTTAACTAGGCATGTATTCAGAGCAAAACTTATGAATATATAAGATTTGATCAGTTCTGCATATACTAATTTGTGTTTAGGTATATTCTTGACACTGGATCAACCTAATGAAGCTGACAATTTGAATCAAATTAATTAAAGTGTTTTTGTTTTTCACTTCCCAATCGGGTCGAACTTGTGCCGAACCGATTAAATCTGATTCCTATTAATTTTCAAGTCATACTTTTTAAAACCAAACCACTGATTACTAATTGAACTCCTTAAGTTGGATTTCGTTTTACGTTTAGGCAACCAAAGCCAAACTAACACCGTCCGTAGTCCTTTCCAAATTATTCTTTTAGGAGTAATATATTTTAAAGCGATTGAAAGATCCTCATAATATTGGCCCCTCTTGAGGAACGCTTTAAGCAAGGCTCCACCATGATGTCAACTAGCTAGAAGATTTGCCCAAAAAAGTACATAGCAATATATGCACAATATTTTTTTGAGAGAGGATTCAAAAGAAAAAAGAAGAGGCAGAAAAACAATGGTTTCATTATTGTTGATATTGTAATCAATCCACAAATAACATTCTTAAGTATATGGTCTTGTCACCACCACTCTAAGAATCTGTATCTTATCTGTTGTTTCCTGTCTCCCTAAGATTCTCCAATTATTTGACCTTTGGCCTTAGGAAGGCACGAGAAAAATGTCAAAAGGAAAAAGTACTTCAATAAAGTAACGAAAGTAAGAAGACACGATGTTATTCTACATAAAAGACACTGCCACAGGGCTTCTTACAACGCTATGTTTTCTCGTCCATGCATACCAACCAAAGTAGTAGTCATCTGGGCCATGATTGGGTGCTATTTGACCCAAGTTTGCTGTCACTGTGATGATGAAGTTCCTTTTCTGCCCAACATGATCAAATTTAAGAATGTCTGGAGTGGCTCTGATGGAGAATTCCTTTGGTGAAAAGGCACTAAACTTGTAAATACTCCTGCTCCTACCAACATTGGTGACTGTCCTCTTAATAGTAGCAGAGTAATTGAGTCGATGGATTTGTATGGATGGATAGTTAAGTTCAAAGTCTTCAGGCAATGACTTTGGACAGTTATATGTAATGTTGAGTTTGTTAGTTCTTGCAAATCTACAAATGTAAATAAGGTAGTCCATGTAGGAGGCATCATAAACTAGACCAGGTTTTGCTGCTCTTATGGGGTTGAAGTGGCCAGATCCCGTTGCGAAAGGTGTTGCAAGATTTCCAGTGTCATCAACCAATGAATGACCAGTGTTGTCCGTTGACGTGGCTGCAAGAAGAGAAAATGATCCAGATCAGGAAAATTGGAAATGCTATTGTTATAGGCTTTTATTTGCATGATGAAGTTAGACTTGGTAGAACTAAACAGATCAATAAATCATTCCCCTTATATATAGATATGATAGATTGCAGCCCATTATGCTGTGATTGGTCCATAACTCTGTACGTACAAAAAATCTAGAAGCAAACAATGTGTGTACTGCAACTATGTAAGCTTTTAGGCGTGAATTAAGAATTAAAGGTGAATCATCTAAGGGAGTGGTTCCCAATTAAGAGTAGGATCATGAGCATCTTGAAGTTACCTGTAGTCATGAGGGCAGATCTTATAGCAGCACTGCTCCAAGTAGGGTGTACGGCTTTGAGAAGAACAGCTGCACCAGAAACATGAGGGCAAGACATTGAAGTTCCAGAGAAGATGTTGTACTTAGCCACTCGTTTGTCCACAAATGACATTCGTGTGGGGCCATCTTCCGCTGTCCATGCTGCTAATATGTTTACTCCTGGGGCTGTAATATCAGGCTGAAAGTAAAAAATGATTAAAGAATTTTGATGTTACTTTTGATATATGCAGAGGAGATGACACAGCACAAGGTTTTGAATGTCTTGAAGATGGATTAAAGATGAGACTTTTGAATAGTTTATAAAGGAGGTGTAAATTTTATTTTACAAACAATTTTGTAAGGTTGTGTTAGACTTAAAATCTACTTTTTTATAAGATGTAATGTTTAGTGAAGTATTTTGAGACAACCATGGCAAATATATCATCCAAAAAAACAAAGGACATTGGGACAAACTAGTTATCAAAGTAATCTTATAAAGACAACGGAAAAGGACATAGACACTGTGATCAAATGATGTGGGAATTAGTACCTTGAGAATACTGGGGTCAATTGTATTTGGACCCCTGCTGGAGAAGGAGGCCATGGAGGGTGCTGGTTTTGTATTTAAGACTGTTGTTCCTGGTAGAATTCGTGCCATTGGATTTGGGGTAGAATGGACATAGTCAACGAGTTTTAAGACATTATCATAGGACAGTCCAGTGGCTGGAATAAAATGAGGATCAGAGGGTACATAATCATTTCCATCTAGTTGATTGTTCCCAAGGATAATACCAACCCCCCCAGCCCTTTGAACTTCTAAGCCTTTTTTCAACCTCGGAGCATTCCCTCTAAGGCAGACAACTATCTTCCCCCTTGCCTTGCTAGGTACAAGAGTGTTGTCATTGCACTGCCTGCATGGTTAATTAAACAAACCTTTTCAATTTTATATTACTCACATAATAAAAGTCTATCAGAAGAAAAAACCAAGTGCTGAAAATGTACCCAGATTGATTACTAGGCAAGCCTGGATATTCAACATCTGCAGCAAGAACCAATGGGTAAAACTGTTTTCCCAAGTGGAGTGGAGCAAGTGATTTACCCTGATATTAACATAGAAAAAATAAGTATAACTCAACGAATTAAAGTTAATCATGTAGCCCCATATAATCTACACGTTCTGAGTTTTACCTCAAAACGATAGATTCATTTTTTTTTATCCACGTAAAATTCTAAGTGTATCAACTCTACCCAATTTTACATAACTAGAATTATGATGATAATTTCGCGTAATCTAATATCTGGTTTATAAAGTATACGAGTAATATTATTTTACTATACTGAGAAAATTTTTAATCCTATAATTGACTCGTGTTTTCTTCACATAGACATGCAACCAAACACACTATTTATAAACTTAATTTTTTACCTCAATGAGTGTGCCATTTCTGAGTTCAACAGGAGCAACAAAGGAGCGATCCAATGTGCTGGCTCCAACAGTGAGGATCCATGGTGCAGGGTTTGACAGAGTTTGAGGGGAAGGGCCACGGTTACCTGCACTGCACACTACAACAATGTTTTTCCTCACAGCATGGAATGCACCCATAGCAATCCCATCCTCCTCATAAGAAAGTGCTTCAGGGAACCCGATGGAAATGCTTAGAACATCAACGCCATCACCAATGGCATCATCTATAGCTTTCAGCATGTCAACTCTTGTGCACATGTTCCCCTCGTCTTTGGACTGTCCCTTTATTGGCCAACACGCTTTGTATATGGCAAGGCGGGCAAAAGGGGCCCCACCTACAGCTGTGCCATTGGCAAACCCTCCTAGGGCTGAGGCATTGGCCACTGCACGCCCTGCAACGGTTGAAGCTGTGTGTGTTCCATGACCATCTTTGTCACGGGCTGATTTGTAGTCCTCTTTTTCGTCTATAGGGCCAAATAGATTTTCGTAACCAAGATAGTAGTAACGAGCTCCTATTATCTTTCTGCACCAAATATGCAAACTTCACATGTTACTATGGATTCATACAAAATCACATGGAAAGGCTAAGAAATAGAAAAAAAATGTTATAAAGATTTTATTGTATAAATATAATATATCAGAGTCAAGCCTGAGTCAGATTCAGAAACATCACGAGTAACACCAAACAAAGACTTGTCAGAACTGTATAATTTTCATACGTCTATCATCTCAATACAAACAGATGAAAATGTTGCCACCGAGTTTCCATGCCACTTTTTTTTTCTCTCTCGTTCACATGTTTGGATGTTTTGGCATGCACTGATAATTTCAGTGTAGACCTTTTCAATAATTACACATTTTTCTTTTCCTTCAATCATCTTCGTCTAGACCGTGGGAATGATGTGTATAGTACACACCAGAAGCCAAGAGAAAAGACATTTATACAACAAAGAAAGAGATAGATATACATACACATCTATACATGTAGAGAAACTCACGAGATGCAAAATGAAAGAAGCCAAAAACAATTAAGTCAAAAGGACAAAAAGTTACAAAACAACCTCTATAGATATTCTATTTAGAATTTAACCCCACCTATGGCAAAAGGATTTCGAAATACATTTTTTATCATTTTGTCAGAAAATTCATGAAATACTACATTATCATAATTTATGCAACAACAGATGGTGAATTGAACTTTTACTTGAGTAATATTTAAGCCATTCCTTAGTGTTCAGTTCAAGATTAAATAAATGAAGAAAGAGACCACTAATGCTGACTAACTCATTAAGAAAAGTATTCAAAGGTTCCAAAGTTCATTGAAGAATCAAAAGGCAATTGTCTTGCCATTTTATAAGACATGTAACTATAATGAAAAAAGCTAGACTGAATAGCTTATTCAGAAATAATAAATTTAGGGCTCTATTTTAGAAACTGCCATCACTACCCTTCAAGAAAAGCAATAAAATCAAACTACTTATATTTATTTCCTGTGAAGTATAACTTAACCTTGAATTATGTCTTATCCAAACTGCATGATATATATATAATATGCTCTTCATTTGACAAAACAATTTAGAAATTCGTGTTTGGTATAAAGAAAAACAATGTCACCTGTTACAGTGAGATGAATTCCAAGCAGTTCCATTTTGGCATTCTCCTTTCCACCTTGTTGGAACAGGCTCCATTCCTTCATCACTGAAGCTCCTTGACTCTGGCCACACACCTGCAAGTAGAAGCACAGTCATCACACATACATACATATACATACACATATACATACATATATATATATATATATATATATATCCACATTAATTGACACACACACGTTGCTCTGGTTTGATGCTACTGATTAGTTATATTAATTATATAATACATTATACATTAATTAGATAAATAGAGTAAGATGAGAACAGTCAAATCCATAATTAGAGTAATATGATGTCAAGAGATACAAAGAAAATAAACATTGTGCAAAAATGTTGTATCATTAACAGTATTTATTTAACTATTTTCAAGATTAAACCATAGACATATATATAAGGAAGGTATTTATACTGATAAATTACCATTATCAATCATTCCTACTATGATATCTTTCCCATATTTTGCTCTGCTTAGCAAGTCTCCTTTTGTCCGATTGGAGTCTTGTTCCCATGCATTTAAAGGCCTATCAAATCCCACGAGTTCCCATGATCTTGTGGTGTGCAAAGAGTAGAGCTTTGGCTGGTCCTTATGCACAAAAGCCACTCCCTCCATTTCTGTCCATGTTTTCTTTCCCAAGTTAGACATATAGATAAATAAAATAAGGAGGGCTAAGAAGAACTAAAAGTTAAAACCAAAACTGTTATAAATTATCTGTTTTACCTGAGAGCTGATTGGCTTCTTCTGGGGTAAGCAATGCTGCAAAACCATTGATACTATGTTTGTAACTATAAAGAAGGGAAGTTCGAGCTTCTTCCTCAGTTTCCTTTACAGAAAGCAAGAAAGAGTGATGTGTATTCTCAACTTCATGTATTATATCACTATTGTTCTGATCTCCGAACAACTTAACTAAATAAACCTGAGAGAACCCGAGAAAGATTGTTTCACATTAGACTATAATCCAGAAGAAAAGGAAAAAAAAAAAACCCGTGAAGAACAGTATATGAAAAATGAAGACCTCCTTCCTGTTGCTGCATGAGGCCAAGGGGATGAGAAGGAGGAGAAAAAGTAAAAAGTAATTTGGTGACATAGTGCTCTTAATTGGTATTTGTTCACAAATGCTGTTTGATAATGACATATTTATACTAGTTGTTACAGGAAATCTTTAAGGGCTCTTATCCATAGAGTCTGGACCTAAATGAATGCTTCATCATTAAACGACAAGATTTTAAAGGAATGATGTTTTCATAGGTCTTTCCATACAAGACATTCGTGATGAGTGAAATAAATAATGTGACTACTGTAGAACTAAATTAGTTTCTAGTTTCTGATGAAGATTCCCAATATTAGTCATATTTAAACGGATTTGATACATTTATAAGAATTTAATAGAATACATGTATTTTAGAAAAAGGAAATGTAACTACCATGTATCTTTATTTTATTAATAAAGTTAGAAACTGAATAAATATTGTTTTTAACTTCTTCCAACTTTAAATTTCATTCAAAATGTGCATACATATTTTTTTTAAAGAATACTGACAATATGATCAATCATTCAAATCAATAAATATAGAAAATAAACCAAATTAATAAATCAAATTATTAAATCAAATTTAGGGTAAATGAATCTAATTAATAAATAAAAATAATTTTACATATTTATAATTACTTAAATGATAAACTTTTTAATTAAATAATAATTATTTTCTAATTAAATAAATTGTTAACAAAATTAGAAACTAAATAAATATTGTTTTTAAATTCTTCCAAATTTAAATTTCATTCAAATGTGCATATACATTTAAAAAAAATACTGACAATATGGTCAATCATTCAAATCAATAAATATAGAAAATAAACCAAATTAATAATTCAAATTATTAAATAAAATTAATGGTAAATGAATCTAATTAATAAATAAAAATAATGTTAAATATTTATAATTACTTAAATGATAAACTTCTTAATTAAATAATAATAATAATTTTCTAATTAAATAAATTGTTAACAAAATTAGAAACGAAATAAAAGTTATTTCTATAATATGATAAATCATTTAAATTGATAAATACAGAAACCAAATTAATAATAAATAAATATAATTAATAAATAAAATTAATGTTACATATTTATAACTATTTAAATGATGAAATTCCTAATTAAATAATTATTGCCATTTTCTAATTAAATAAGTTATTAATAAAATTAGAAATTAAATAAAAATTGTTTCTAATTTCTTTCAAATTTAAATTTCATTCAAATCTGCATACACTTCTTTTAAATACTGATAATATGATAAATAATTCAAATTAATAAATACAAAAGATAAACTATGCAAAGAATATCATAGAGGAGAATTCAAAAGAAATATCATAATAGATTATATATGCGTTAAATAATTGATAACTCTATATAAGAATTGACAGCATACTTCTGAAAAATCTGTACATGAATTGACAACACTGGTTTCATTTTATTTACTTAAAACTGTTGATTATCAACATAGTAGAACAAATATTCTATATAAGAAGTAGATCTGCATTTTCCCAATAGAGTTCATTCTTGCTTTTACATGAACAATCTTCTGCTTTGTATTTTTGTTTCAAAAGTAAAAAGGAAAATATCACCCAAGATACTTTTTACACCCCTACGAAGTATAAATCCAACCTAATACAACTTCTTATGTTTTTTCTTTTTTTACTTTTCCATACATTAGTAACGTCATTGGTAGTTCTCCAACAATATTTCACTTCTTGTTCTTGTGCAGGGTGTTTGTCTCCCCTGATAAACAAAGCACGTATAATTAGAGCAAAAAACTTAGTGATAAAGAAATTATTACAAATTTACTATTTTTACATACGTTTTTATAAAGATTTTCTTTTTTTTGTCAAGCATTTTGCTGAGACCTTTGAGTCTCTATCTTGACTTGCTTTTACTCTCTGCCTACAAGAAAATGACTTCATACTAATGGAGAAAATGATATTTTTCTCATCGAACAATTTTTTAACTATTGCAACTCTTTCAGGCCTCAAATAGCTAAAAATTGTAACCATTTCTTTAAAAATAAAAAATAAAAAAATTCAAGTTTCGTGCTGTGTTTGTGCTGAGTCCAAATTTGTCACGAGTCCAATTAAGGTTCAGGCTCAAGATGCTGATCCGCTTTCATTGGTGACAGTATAAAGGAAGATTAAAATATTACTTTGGTGCCATAAATAGTTAAGAGATAATTTATTTTCTTTTAAAATTTTTTGTTAAAATTACTAAAATATTTTTCCCATTTGAAATTTAATCCTTTTCATCTTAACCCGATTAACTGTGTAGAACATATGTAGTTAAAAACTGTTTCTTATAAAATTCTGGTCTAACCTTTGATTTTTGTAGATTTTGCTGGCAAGAAATGCTAGCATTCTCTATTGGATCATTTTGTCATGAAAGTGTGTAATTCTCTAATATGATTTAGCAGTTCAATGTGTAAACAAAAAAGTATAAATTCATCCCTCAATTTTATTACCAAATGTGAACTCGGTTTTAAAAGTACAATTTAGCATCAAAGTGATATTTAACATCATAATTCATAACAAACGTAGTCTTTCAAAATTTATTAACAAGATATAATTATCATAAATTTTATACATATATATTAAATAAATATTTTTATTTTATTTTTATGAACTAAATAATATTTACCCTTCTTCTGTATGTAAAAGAATAATGCTTGAAAATAGTTACAAACTGTTTTCCTACCAAACTGTAAGATTGAGGTAACTAAATGTTGACCCTTTAATATTGTTTTATACTTTTTAAATTCGGACATATAAAGAAGATAAAAAAAAGTGTGGAAACAAAAACAAAGGTTTAAAACAAAGTTAATATATTCCCAGAATCACAGAGGTGAAAGTACTAATGTCAGGACTGATAGGGCATGCGGTCAAAGAAGGCACATAGGGTTCTAGGTAGTAAGATGTCCTTCTCTTCATCTAGAAAAATAGAAAATAAAAAAATAGAAAAAGAAAATGACTTGAAGTTTAAAAGAATTGGTATGAGTGCGATTAATGTGGGGGAAATAAGATAAAATCATATGGGGTACAACATTTTTTTCTCCAAACTTTTATTCTGAGTATCTTTAAAATACTGGACGGGGATAACTTTGACATCTGAACAATATTATACATTTTCCCTTTTCCTTCTATCTTTAACCGTGCTATGGAAGAAAAAAAATCTCTCCAATTTTATTTTTCTAAAAAAGGGAGGATTAAGAGGTGTCAGACTCAAATTTGTCTCTTACCAAAGTTCACACAATTGCTTGCATAAGCAACCATAGTGTTTTCAACTTTTCTCTAAGGAACCTGTGAACCTTTTGTATCATTCACGACTTTAGATTCCATGTTAATAGCTAGGGTGATGTCACTTTTAACAAAATTTAAGGCCTTGCTTGGATTCAGAGTGAATTGTGAGGAGCGAAAAATGATCTAAAAGAAGAGAAAAAAAATTGGGAAGTAATGGTTTTTTTATTAAGAGTGAGCGAGTCGAAAGTGTATGAAAATTTTAGAAATTTATTAACAAATTTATGAGTAATTTGATTAATATAATATATAAATGTAATTTTTTAATAAATAAATTTATAAAATTATTATTTTGTTCTTGTGTTTAAAATAAATTTAGAGTAAATGATTATAAGTTATTTACAATTTCTATTCTCATTTGGTCAAAAAATTATTTCTGTTGTGATTAGCGAATTTGGTTGAAAATTAAAATTCATATATATATATATATATATATATATATATATATATATATATATATATATATAATATAATAAATGTAGAAAAATAATTTTTACAAAAAAAATAAAATTTAAATAAAAAAATTGCGAAATATTTGAACAAAATTTCAAATTATGTAGTTGAGGACTTAATTAATATTAACCATACGAGTACTTAATTGATATTAACCATACAATATACAACGTGACAAAAAAAATCACAGTTAAATTGCAATGTAAATAAAATAACAAGAAAAACAAAAGAAAAACTATGATATTATATATATATATATATATATATATATATATATATATATAATTATATTGTGTTACATATATAATTGATTGTTCTTATAAGATAATTGATTATGTCCTATAATATGTTAAAGTGAGTAAATGTAATTTATTATAGGTATTTGTAACCCTGTTTCAGTTATTAGAGGTTGGTGGACTAACTTTAAAAATAATAAATGAATTCGTTTTTATGAATATTGTTCAAACTCATTATGAGTCATAAGTATGACTAATATTTTGAAAATAAAGATGAGTATATACACATCCAAAATATCTATACATGTCTTAATTATTAAAATATTTATTTCATTAGCTAGATAATAATAAAAAATTATATTAAGTTTTATTGATCTTTCCTTTCCTAACTTATTTTTAGAATATAAATTTGATAACTTTTATAATGATTGACTTTATATTCTCATAATGTAAGATTGTAATTTTTTTTTTTATATTTGATATTGAATATTGGATTAAAGGAAATGTTTATCCTTTTGATATTAAATACACCTCATAATATTTCATTTGCTCTGAGTTTCATCTTTTATAAAATAATATTTAATTAATATTTAGAAAAGTTAAGAGTATACCTATACTTTAATGAAATGGGGAAAAATATTTAATTAATATTTAGAAAAATTAAGAATATACCTGTGCTCGGATAAAGTAGGGAATGAGAGAAAATTTATACTATGAAGATGAGGATAAATTTTCATTTTAAAAATGAAAATGTAGATGATTTTTTACTTCGAAAATGAGGATGTAAATAAATTTTCATTTTGAGATAAAAATGAAATAATTAAAGTTACACTCATCCTATTATCATCCATATTTAACTCATTTAAACATATTTTATTTTCTTAACTTATTTTATATATATATATATATATATATATATATAATATTACAATCAAAATGAATTGAATCACTCACTGCAATGAAAATATTCACCTTACTAAGTATTATTATAAAGAATAAAGATCGAAAGTCAAAATGAAAATGTGAATGATAGACAAACAAATAAATTAAAATACTATTGAAAAACATTATAGTTTTTATGAATAACATTATAATTTTTAGAAAAATAAAATTGTAGAGGTAGTAAATAATTATAATAAGAAAAAGGATTAAAGAGTGATAAAAAACTGTTATCGATGGAGTAGAGGTCAATTCACATCCACCCTTATTCAAACCCGTTTACCTTCGAAGTCAAATGAATCAGATTTAATTTAATTAGCATTTTTAAAAAATTGTATTAAATCAATCCAACATCACTCGAATAGAGAATGAGCCAACTCAAAGATTTTAACTCATTTTAAGACCTTACTTTATATACCTAAAGTATCACATTATTTTCGAATCAAAAGTAAAAAAATTTCACGTAAATTGAAAGATAAATGTGTAATTTTATAACTTGAAACTTCTTATATCCCCTCATCAATAAAAGGATATAAAAAACAACTTACATTGTAAATCCATTCTCACATTTATAACTTACATTTATAACTTTATAACTTGTAATTAGATTTTATTTTATGTATTACTTCGAAGTTAAGAATCCTAAAACAAAAGAAAAGGAGTAGAAAATATGATGACCCGACCCGACAAAGTATACCAGTTCCGAAGCACCGTCTCACCGCTCAGATCTGATATAAACAGTGAATTTTATTTACAAAACTTTTTCAAATTCCATGATTTTTTCTTTACCTCCAAATCCAATGGCAACCGTACGATCACACTCGATCACCGTCTTCTTCGTCGCTTTCATTCTCGTCGCAACCGCCCCATCTCCTTCTCAATCCTTATCTTTCTCCTCTTACTTCCGTTACCGAAACCTCTTCTCCCTTTCGCATTCCCTTCTCATCGGCGTCGCCAACCTCCGGGCCGCGCGCGGCGACGACGTTGGCGCCGACCGAGCCAGGGCCATGGCCAACAGCCTCGACCGGGGAACCGTCCTCGGCTTCGTCAAACTCGTCTGGACATGGTCGTGGACGGACTTGTCCTTCACGGACCTCTACGGCGCCGTTTCGGACATGAACGAGTTGCTGAGGGTCTTGACTGAGTTGACTCGTTTGGAATCGGTCGCGGAAAGGTCCGCTTGGGTTTCGCGAAATTACCGGAGTGTCCTCACCGTCTCAAAGTCGCTCTCCAGCAAGCTCCTCAAAGCATTTCGCCAGTCGGTACGTAAAAGGCTTGTTTTCTTCTATTTACATTTTTTTATAATTCTAATAGTGTAATTGAGACAAAAATTAAATTATTTACATAATAATTATATGACAATTGTTATTATGGAAACAATTAAATAATAATTATAAATTTTCATATTTATAAATCAACTTATTTTTTTAAACCTTTTACAAATTCAAATTGTATAATAAGTTTCTTCTACAAAAACAGAAGCGATGTTTTTATATGATTCCTCTTTAATATATATAAGTGACTTCTGACTTAATAATTTTTTCTTATGTCTTTAATAAAAAATTCTTATAACATAATTATACATATGAATAAAACTTAACTTAGTTAATTATATTGTTTTTTTTAAATATTGTCAATATATCAAAATTTTTATTTTGTAATAAAATACCCATAATTATAATATTTAATAAAAGTAAACAATGTAATTAATGTTGCATTCACGTTATAAAATATTTTATTTAAAAAAGACTATAAAGGACAATAGGAACTATTGACACCGTGTATAAAAAAATGGTATGTTTGAATCCTCATTTATGTTTATTCTTGTTTTTATTTTAGTTTATATACGAAAAAAAGGTAAGTTTTAATGCGAATGCATGTTTGTCTAAGTTTTGGTCCTTCTTGTTAACATTAAAGAACAGTATCCCACAGTATAAAATATCTGCGTTTTTCTCTCTAACAGTGACAAATTGCTCCAAAAAAGGGGACTAAACTCGTTACTTAGGGATCAAAGCACTTTAACCTTTGTTTTTTATTTTTTTATATTCATTTTGTATTAGTTTGTAACTAAACGTAGTTGTATTGTATGCTATGATACAACCTCGTTATTTGTGGTTACTGCGTTAGTGATGAATTTTAGCATGTGGAATGACAGGGAGTGATGAGGGAAATGGGGGAGACGTTTCAGAAAGAGGTGGTGGAAGGAGGATTAATCAGGGATTGTCTTGAATTGGGTAACAATGATTTAAAGGCTTTGATTCAGGTTGTCAAAGATTTGTTGTTGCAATTCTTTCCTGTTAATGGTAAAGACTCTGATCTATAGCTAGGAATTTGCAAGAATTTGGATCATTTGAGGATTTTTAAGGATTATGTATTTTTTTTTCTTTTTTTTGCTTTCACTCTGTTTTGCTTAGGATACTAGATTTCAGCAGGAATTAACAGTTAAATTTACTGTTTTTTTTATCAATTAACGATTGAGTGAGGAAACTGTAAATATGAAATGTTTTCTATAAAATTTGTTTGAGAGAATCTTGGTTATGGATTTTATTCAATTGGAGCGAGTTAAAAAAAATACCATAATTTATCTTAAGGTAAATTTAATAAGCTCACAGCGGAATCTGCAGCTTCATTTTCATTTATCTGGATCCAAATGATTTTTACATTTAAATGCTGTTCATTCCAGTTTCCAAACTCTAAGGTTTGCATATAGAAAAACAAGATAATTATAAAAAAAAAATAAAAAAATCGGTGTGAAAATAAATAGCATAATCACTGGTCAATCCTCAAAATTGATGGTTGAAGTAAATAAAAGAAATTTCTACTTCCAACGAAGCAAACAAAAATTTTAAAAACAGGAATACAGGGCATTTTTCTGAGCTCAACTTCCTGTACCTCCTTAAAATCTTGTATCACCACATTTTATTCTAAAATGGTATTTTAGTGTAATTAGATTTCGGAATATCTATTTCATAGTAAGAAAAGGTGACCTAAGATTCTTAGCGTAATGGTAGAGGAAGCAGAATAAAGCTGTACCGAAGCAAACTCATGTTTGTAAGCAAACTCATAGTTGAAGCCCAATCCAAAGACAGAGTCCACTTCATTGTCAACACCCAACTAATAATACAGCAGTTCCAGCACCAGCAACATTACTATTTGCTTGAGCAAGCAAAACAAAATACTCTTTTTAAACTCAAATATAAATAAAAAATATCGAATTTGATCCCTATTTTCTAAAATGTGATTAAAATTAGTTTAAGAGATGCTGTTACTTTTATTGAAATAAATGAATAAACTTAAAAATATTTTTAATTAGCATGATAAAAATTAAGCTGCAAATTCTAGTCAATGCATTATTTTAAGTCCGTTTAGGTTGAACCTTCTTTCCATTTGAATCAAATGCAGCATCTTGAATTTCTTCCACTTTGTGCTTGTGTTTGTATGCTTGATCACTTTTAGATATGCCTTAGTTTTCATTTTTACAGAGGGAGTTATAAAGAATCTTGGATATTATTGCATGATATAACATTGGTATTTTAGTTTGAAAGTAGAAGGAGCAATGCAATCACAGTTGAACTTGGTATTTGGTACCTAATATAATAAATTAACCAAGTTGTGGAGTAATGAAAAGAAGCTTCAAGTCTTACGTCACACTTTACAATTATAGTTGACTAGACAATTGTTGCCCTTAGTTCTACCTAGTCCCTTCCGTCATCCCTTACTTCTTCACTATAGTCTATAGCTCTACCTATATATCTATAGCCACCATAAATTTCCACCTTTCACGTAATTCCAACTATTTTTGGTTGAGTGAGGTCACTCAAAAAATAAGAATTGTTTATCATATAAACAATGTTATTAACAAATTTTAAAAGTGATAAAAACAATAACAAAATTCATTTTAAGTTTTAAATTATAATTATTTATTGAAAATATACTTGTTAAATTTCTTAAATCTTATATGACTTGTTGAGCTGACAATACAACGAGTTAAACAACTCCACCATACTTGTGTAATTAGAAATGTTCTAAGTATATATATTATTATAATGACAGTGTAAAAAAAATTAAATTTATTCATTTATTAGTACTGAAATCCAAGCTTGTTAGTGAATGCCCAGCCAAAATAATTAAAGTTTAGCATGAAGTAGCATTTACGAATAGATGGCTACTTCCACCAAGGTATGGACCGACCATCTCAAGGCATGATCTACTCTCTAGTTTTGTTTATTTTACCAAAACACTTTTAATTACTAAAAGAAGTAATTATAATTTTTTTTTTTGTAATCATTATAGTAAATATTTATTTTTTCATTCAAATTACCACGCTTGGATTCTACCTTAGCTAAGGACATAATTTTATAATTGAACTAAAGAAAGATAGCGTCCATCTATGTCTCATTTGCTATTTGATACTTTCTTGATAAATAATAGCTAAGAAAAAACAAATTTAAAAGAACACAAAAAGAATTTATTAATTATTTTAAAGTCAGTTTGGACATATAATAAAAACATTAAACACTTTTAAATAAATGTCTCTAAATACTTATTAATAATTAAATGGTATATATGATGTTAGTCAAATACTCAAATAAATGAATTTTTCCTTTTTAAGATTTGTCCGTCATTGATACTTCTTCTGGTACAGAAGGTTAGTATATTAATATTAACCAAAAACAACATATCAAATTATTGAAATTACCTTGGTAACAAAGTCCGAACTTATTAAACGACTATCATGGATAACATGACATGAAAAAAAAAAAAAATATGAGAACGATCCTGTCTATATAAAAACATTTCATAACAAAGTTAATACATTAAAATCCCTATTGCATGTTAATAAATACTTGTAGTATTAATCATATTTGAAAATAACTAATAAAAAATTAATGATAGTATAAGTTCACCCTCAAGGCGTATACAAATAAAAATTCTCTAAAATGATAAATCGGCGAAAACCACAATATATACACGATTCCTTATTATATATTTAGTATTTATTTATTTTTCAACTAACTTAAATGTTAATATCTTCTTAAACTTTCATACAAAAACAAAAAATAATATTCTTAGTAAATAGAGGATAACGACGTGATGAAGGTGTCCTACGTGCATAGGATTCATTTGATGTTCTTGTGGACTCTTAGTTTCAAATTCCCTGTTTCTCCTGCTACCTCCAAACTTTAATTTTCCATTCCAAAATTCAAAATTGTTTGGTACTCCACTTTCCAATTTCTGTGGAGCACTACCAGCGAAGGAAAAAAGTAAACGCATTGCCCTAAATGAATACATGCTTCCTAATTCCAATGATCTATTTTTAATTTTTTAAGATACTTAAATGTAAGGATATTAGGTTGGGTTAGTTGGAGTTTAAGAAATATTTAGATTTAAATAACTAAATCAATCAAATGTATATTTATTTTGGATTGATTTAGGTTTTTCAAAAATCATTTCCCAATTCAATGGATCACATAATAGAAACTTTAAAGGTAATAAATTGGTATGATTGATAATAGACTTGTTTTTTTTTTTTTTTAAAGTTTTTAAATAGCTTATTTTGAGCAAAAAATGCGATTGAAAAGAAATATTCCATTAAAGTTGCGATCAGATTTTCCATAGATATCCATCCTCAACCTAACTAAAAGATATTTAAACTAATAATATAATTAAAAAAAAGGATAACAAACTAAAAACAAAAACAAAAAATTATACACTATCTCATAAAAACACTCGCACATGAAACTACAGCAAATTCTGCAAAAAAATTCAAGTAGTACTTTTTGAAAATTATATATTCATTAAAGTAGATATTTTAAAATAAATATTCAATCTAGCTTTTGAAAAAAATATCTTGTCTAACTTCTTTTAAAGAGAAAAAGTATTTCTTTAACATTATACATGTGAGACATTTTAGAATCTATTTAGTTTTTTGAATTTCTTTTTGTTTATTTTGAAGAACAATTTTATTATCAAAACTTTAACATTTAGAAAATATATTGTTTTCACTTTATAATAAAGATGGAGAAAACACTTATCATCAATGAAAAAAAAAAAGATAAATGTGGTGTTTGGCCATTTAACACAAAATTATTCTTCAACACTAAATTTGTAACATTCTAAAGGATTTTCAAATATATAGTTTCATGTATGGAGAATCTCCATATTATTTTTATGTTAGTGTGTATAAATAGAGTTTTATCCAAACACAAAATTTAAAAGCAACTAGTTAATAGACTTTAATTATTTTGAACCAGTTATGGCTATAAGTGGTACAAGGCTAATGTGGGTTTAATGTAAGTGATTCAATTTCACATTAAGTCTGGGTGAATTAATGCTCATAAAAACAGAATACCATAAAAGGTTGGTTTTTTCTCTTCCTTCTACTACTATATATAGTTTTGGTGATATGAGTCGCATTACTACACATAGCATATAAATTATTGTTGTTAATTTGGTTTGTTAAGTGAAAGGCAGAGTTAGAGGTGAAGTTGAATATGAATATAGTGGCAGTGGTAATAGTGGGTGTGGGTTTGTGGAGTGTGATTGGAGGTGCACAACAAGCTCCATGCTACTTTATTTTTGGAGACTCTATGGCAGATAGTGGGAACAACAACAACCTTTGGTCATATGCAAAAGCTAATTACCTCCCTTATGGGATTGACTACCCTCTTGGCCCAACCGGAAGGTTTTCCAATGGCAAAACCTTGGTTGATGTTGTAGGTCAGTTTCTTAATTTATCCTCTTTTTCTAATAATTTCTTCTTTTATATTTTATATAGTAATAATAGTATATTTTTGGAAAATATTACATTTTCTTTCCAAATTTGGGTTTTTTTAATGAAAAACAAGCTGTTCATAAAATAATCTAAAATCTTTGGGATATAAGCTGTAAATTAGTATTTTATTTATTTAATCAAGACCCTTAACTTACAGAAATACAAAAATACAGCAATGTAGTCCCTCCGAATGCTAAAATTAACTCAGTTAGATTTGTAAATCACCATTGTGCCCTCAATGAAGCTTTGCCATTGACTTCACCACATACTGCAAAACATATTGCTAACTAAGAAACTCTTAAAACCAGTCTCACGTGTACGTTATTATATGCTTAGTATTACTTATGATAGTTAAATTATTCGATTTTGATGGAAAAATAATCATTTGATTGGGAGAATATTAGCAGATTATATCTTGAATCCATTTTAAGAAAATTAAAATTATACAATTTAGTTAAAATATAATTTATTTATAATTTTGTTTATTTTTTATCATTCAAGATTTTTATAAATGATCTTAACTTAAAACATAATCAATAACTCGAAGTTTTGAATGAGTGAGCATATTGCCCTTTGAGTCATTATTCCTCCTTAGGTGCCTGCCTAACCCTCCAATACCAACCAAGCACATGCTTTTGTTTGGCTGCAGTGAATGTGCAAGTAAAGAGTCTAATTCTGGTATAGTTCTTGGACAAAGAGGTACTTTAAGTGGTAGAAGGGAAATAAAGAAGGAAGAGGCATCAGCAACAAAAATGAACTGATTGATCAGATAGATATATATATATTTTAATAAAAAAGTTGATGTATTAACAAAAAGAGTTGATATATATGCATGTAAACATATGAAATGTTGTCTAACCTTCTCTTGAAATTTAACAGCTGAGTCATTGGGGTTGAACGGTTACGTACGTGCATTTTCAAGGGTTACTGAGCGAGACATATTTTACGGAGTCAATTATGCTTCTGCAGGTGCCGGAATTAGAGATGAAACTGGGCAGAACCTGGTACTCATTTAATTATTTTTTTTCTTCATTAATTTGGTAGCCTTATGGTGTTTATTTTTTGTATAATGGTTGATTTGTGCTGAACTTTGTAGGGAGGGCGGACCAGTTTTAGAGGGCAGGTGCAAAACCACATAAGGGTAGTGTCCTATATGTTAAATTTACTGAGAGATTCCAACAGAACTGCAACTTACCTGAATAGGTGCATTTATTCAATTGGATTGGGTAGTGAAGATTACCTTAACAACTATTTCTTGCCTCAACTCTATCGCACCAGCACTCAGTACCCACCAGATCAATATGCTAATCTTCTTATTCAGCAATATGCTCAATTCCTCAGGGTTAGTATATGCTATTAGCTTTCATTTTGGTTATTTTCAACTATCTTCCCTAATATGGATAATTCCTGTAGGAAATCACATAAGAAAACAATTTCTTCTAATGAAAACACACTTACAAATAAGAACATAAAATTTAAATAAAAGCATACAATGCAAACATTCTCATACAATTTTACTGCTAAAAATTGCAAACTCTTTTATGACACCCTCTAGTGTACAGTTATGACATTTTAACTAGGTTCACTTATCAGCAAAAACTGATAAACTAAGGAGGCAATAAAGTAAAATTAAGTCTAGTAAAAAGAAACAACAAAAGGTTAAATAATTATTGTTATACAAAGTTGTGCAGGTAAGAAGCTCAAATAAAGGTTCACAAATTAAAAGCTTGATTGTTGTGTCTGTGATTCAGGTTCTGTACGACTACGGGGCAAGGAAAATGGTGTTATTTGGGATTGCTCCAATAGGTTGCAGCCCTTATGCATTGGCCCAAAGCAGCCCAGATGGCAGAACATGTGTGGAAAGAATCAATTCTCCAATTCAATTATTCAACAACAGATTGAGATCTCTGGTTGATGAACTCAACACCCAGTTCCGGAATGCAAGATTCATCTATGTAAATGTTTATGGTATCTTTCAAAACATCATAAGTAACCCATCACCTCTTGGTAATTATTTTCTGCCTAGAACATTTGGTATTTTGTTGGGACTCAAATTTTGCACATAGTTATAGTTGGTGCTCATTTTGTTGCCATGGGCTCTTGTTCAATTTTCAGGTTTCAGAGTGATAAATGCTCCCTGCTGTAGGGTAGGAGGGAACAATGGTCAAATTACATGTGTGCCACAGCAACTTCCATGCTCTAACAGGAACGAGGTATTGTTTTGGGATGCATACCATCTAAGTGAGGCTGCCAATACTATCATTGGTAGGAGAGCTTACAATGCTCCATCCATAGCCGATGCTTACCCTATTGATATAAATAGCTTAGCTCGGATCTAAAGAGCTCTTAGTAGTAACAAAATTCTCTAGTAGTTGCAATAAGCTGTGCCATAGTAACTTTCATTCTAATGTGTAATTTTTGGAGATGGAATATATATATTTATATTTTATTAATGTTTGATTAAAATTTACATTTAAGGATGACCAATTAAGAGAGATCTGATTGTAAGATAAATATACGAAGAAAATATCAGACAATTGCGACCTTCTCCGGTTTTTTATTACTTGGTATTTTCAAGGGATGAGATGAAGGAAGAATAGGATTGAAGAACAGTATACGATCTTGAAATCAACCTCTGTAGTGTGAAATCAAGCTAGCCTAGGTTTTCTTTGACTCAGATCTTAAGAGTGCAACCGAACCCTATATCAAGCTAACAAGCTAAATCTAAACGTAAATAAAATGGTTTAATTGGATTGAACAATGAACTTCACTTATTTTTTATCCTTTTTTTATATCTTTTCTCTACTAGCTAGGTTGGACCAGAAATATCAGTATTTGTACTATTGATCGACGCAACATCAATTTCATTATTCTAAATCTAATTTATGATTATACAGTTTTTAATAAATTTGAGTAAGCAAAAACAATGCTAAAATTCATGGAAATATATTAATACAATATTTTAATACTTAGTTCTTTCCAGAAATAAAAGTAGGAGTATTGATGATGGTGGGTGGATAAGGCTTGAAAGTTGTCAACCAAACATAAATGTTAGAAGATAGTAAATTCAATGATTTTTTGGCTTTCATACCGACTAACATAACAGGGTTGAATTTTTCAACACTCACTACTAGTAATACTTTATTGTTCAATTAAAGCAAAAAGTCCAAAAATCATTGATCAAAACTTAGCTATGGAGCTTTGAGCAAGTTGTCGTTGACATTTGCGTCGGTTGTGCACCAATTGTAATTGCGATTTGCACTACAACCGTGTCTGCACTGCATGCTCCACAGGTCAATAGAAAATATTGCTGCATCTCACTAAGCTAAGGATCCTCTGCACTTTACAGCTAATAGGAAACCAGTATCAATATTTATGTCACAGTTGACATTACAAGTGTTAATGATAGTGAGAAATTATTTGAGTCATATGATTGTTGGTTTTCGACAACAATGCTAGAGAAATTATTTCACTCATTTTCCCATCTGTGTGCCATCTTCTTCAGTCCAATTTTCTTATTTTGCCCAAAATCACTGATAAGTGCAGATTTAGCTTAACGACACGGTTAGAGAAAAAAATTAAATATAAAAATATAATCAAATAAAAGAGATAACTGTGAAATAAAATTAAAATCAGATCAAATAAAAAAATTGAAAAAGAATGAAAGTTTGTTTGAAGTCCAAAAGAATATTAAAAATTACTCAAATATCAAGACACTGAGTATCAAATCATACCAATAACAAAGCAGTAGGTAAAAGTTGTTGATTAAGTTTATCAAGAAATATAAAGATGGGATGTTTCTTTGTTTAAAAGTTTTGTATTCTGAATAGGCGAAATCCATCGTAATTTTGTGTGCTATTTACTTTTGTGGGGTGATTAATAGTGATTGATGTACGATAATATGCATTATACTATATATATATATATATATATATATATATATATATATATATATTTTTTTTTTTTTTTTTTTTTTTTTT
>Ga0209700_103078_pt1 | contig 32576 bp, 13 predicted proteins | sample SiratroredBW_FD_187528 | JGI IMG/M metagenome (GOLD analysis project Ga0209700, IMG submission 187528) | Root nodule microbial communities of legume samples collected from California, USA - Siratro red BW (SPAdes) (version 2) | ecosystem: Host-associated > Plants > Roots > Nodule | place: USA...
GCGTTGGTCAATAATTGACGCAAAATGAATAAAATTGATGCTTATGTGTTGGAGTAGCGTCGACTACGAGACAGACGCTAAATCGTTGGAAGCTAACTGAAATTAGCGTTGATCATTGCAATAGACGCAAATAATGTCGGCCTGACCCATGTTAAATGAGAAACATTTTGCATTGGCCCAGCCTATGCAAAGGCCGACCCAAAACGTGAATTAAAAAAAATAATTAAAAATCGAAAACAAACATAATCTAAAAGGCAAAAAAATTCTTAGGATTTCAATATTCAAGATTTCATTAACAGTAAATTTTACCTGTTTTGTATTTCTCAGTATCACCTTCAACAACCACATGGTCTCAGATTTCACAACACCGTTATAGTGAATAAGGTACTAAAATAAAATCTCTGAAGCACCTACATAGAACGAAAATGTTGAACCTTATAGAGAACGAAAATGTTGAACCCAAATCAGACCAAAATAACAAATCATAGTCACTTACCAGTCGTCTAGCTGGGAATGCACTTCACCCGACGACCATCGGAGACCAACATAGCTGTTGTCGTGACCCACTTGATGTTAGTTCTTGTGTATGCAAAGAAGAAATTTCTGGAGCCAAAGAACCAAATTTGAATTGGTGGAAACTAATTTTCGAAGGCAAAGAACATTTGTATGAAGTTGGAATGGAAAATAAGGCAAAGACATGGAAGAATGGAGGTGAATGAAGATGGGAGGACGAAGCGGCGTCGTAAGTTGAGAAGAAGGATCAAGTTCCAAAATGAATTTGAGAAAGTGAAACCGTAATAAATAGACACGTGCGTTGACTTTAGCATGGGTCAAACTGAGGCTAACTTTAACATGAGCCAAGTCGACGCTACTACCTACTTTAATTTATATATATTTTTTAATTAAAAAACTCTCCTTGTGTTTGCTTAGTCCATGCAAATAATTTTTTTTTTATTTTTTTGTTAATTTTAGAATGCATTGACCAATGATTTTTTTTTCTTATATTATTATCCCTTTTGAATGGGTCTAGTTTTGTGTCTTCTTATATAACTTATCTTTTAACAACTACCTAATAATTTTTTGTAGTTAAAAATTTAAAATAAAAGTGCATTAAAGAAAGTGTGACAATAAATCAAATGTAAATACAACTAATCATATCTTGAAAGAAATCATCATATATAACCATTTACAAATATAACATATGAATCATATCTCAATATTCATATCTCAATATATGAATCATTCTATTAAACAAGAATTACAATATATATATTATTTTAACTAGTGTAAATGAAAAAAACCTTAATCATGCTTTCTTAGTTGGAAACACTAGACATTATATATAATAGTGACCTACTTCACCCTGATCTATAAGACATTTTGACTTTTGTAGGAATAATATAAATGATGGTAAGTTTTTGTAATATGCAACTTAAACAATTATTACTATACATATTTTTATAAAAGAGTTGAAGTATCCTAATTTTATTATTTATTTATTTTAATAAAAAAATAAATATTTTTAAGTACTTTTAAAGTTGATGTCCGCGTGTACAAATTTTCATCTGTACAATGTTAAGAGATGAACCACCTCAAATAACAAAATTAAAGTCTCTCCCATTTGTTAAAAATAACCTCCTTCGTCTTTCAAGTCATGCATATTGGTTTAAACATTTAGAGTCTTAACTATATATATGAATGTGAAAAATAAAACTAGTTATTCAAACTATAATTTAAATGTGAAAAACGAATTCAGTTTTGTCCTAATGTGATCTTAAATCACAATCATCCCAATTTTCCCTCCTAAATCCTTTTGCCTTGTGACATTTTCCTCTCTTATCACCAAAGAGTTCCAACCATTGTACAACAAAAAAAATAAAAATAAAAAAAAAAATATATATATATATATATATACAAAGGTCACCCCATACAACACGTAGACTATTAATGTCTGCAAAATTACATATCGGTGGTCATCTTAAAAATCACATGTAACTGGGCCTAAAAAAGATCAGCATAGTATTTGCTTGGTTGTAACTTATTCCAAAGTTTTTTTTTATATAAGCAAAATTATATTAATTTAAGGCAAAAGCAAGACATTGCACAAGACAAGATGTAATTGTAACCACAAAATTACAAACACAATTGCTTAGGTTTCTTACATCCATTGGCTGTAGTGCTAACACAGACCAAAACATTACAGATGTGGTTGCATGTTAGCTTTTTCTTGGAGGGAAGTCACATGCAAGATACCCTCGTCGACTCTTTACAAGTTTAAATTTGATATGTCTGAATCTTGTTGTTGGGCTCATCCAAAGCCAATTTAAAACGAAACTCATTCAAAGGTTTTACGTGAATACTTGGACTGGACTTTTGCATTTTCCTGTCAGAAATTACTTTCTGCACCCTCCCTTTCTGAACCTGCACCCCTTCAACTGAAGGAAAGTCACTCCGCTTCTCGCTATCTGCACCACACTACTACTGTCGCCACCACTACCGTTGCATCATCACCATTTCAGAAGAAGATAAGAAGAACATTGAAGTTAGAAGAAGACAAGAAAAAAAAAAAAAAAATTAAAATTAGAAAAAAAAAAAAAAAAAAAAAAAAAACTCTCAGCTGCAGAAAAGTTTTTCTAGAACACATTAAATGTATTCTGGAAAACTTATTTTGAAAACATATTCTATAAAACATATTTTAGAAAATATTATATACATTGTGGAAGTTTGTTTTAAAAATCCTGTTTATACATTCTAGAAGATATTATATACATTCTGAAAATTTAATTTGAAAATTTATTCCAAAAATCTTATCTTGTTCTAGAAAATATGTTTTGAAATGTATTTTATGAATTCCAGAAAATGTGTTTTAGAATTTCTAGAACAGGTAATCCAGAAATAACTTTAAAAATATATAAAATAACCATTTTGAAAATTGTAGGGGTGCGGTTCAAAAATAGGAGCTACAGGAAGTAATTGCCTTTTCTCTCTTCCCTCCGTCTCTCTTGGCCCAATCCTGTGGCAAGGGTATTTTCAGTGGGCTTAAGGAGAGGGTTAGGATTACTTAATCGTATAAATTTTGATTTGCATGTGTATGAGGGTAGTTCATCACATATTTTTTTTATCTGTAATTAAAAGCTTCATTCAATATATTATGAAATAAAATTAAAATTAATTAAAAAGTTACTAAATAAATATGTGTGTGATTTTTATGCAAAGTTCAGTAAATATTTTCTAAATTTGATATATGTTATAAGCTAAAACTGTAACATTATATTATAAAAGTAAGAAAATAGTCAATCATTCATGAAAATAATTATAGTTAAGTTTACGCAAAATATTCAAATAATTTAGACCCTGCTATTAAAAGAATTTTACTTCAATTCATTTTCAAAATACTCAAAGAGGTTTATATTATTGCTCACGTGTATAAGTATAAATGGAGGTAGTGATAATAGTAGTAAATCTCAAATTCATAGTCGGTGTATGTTTTAATTCCTATAATTCTAGTTCAATTCGGATATCGATTAATCAAGTATAATCAAAGTCTTTTAATAAATTTATCTCCAATTATATATTATTTTTTTATAATATAGTTGTTATATGTAACAAAATAATAAATTTATTATTTTTTTTCAAATATCTATAGCTTATATGTAACATACATTTTTCTTTATGTTTGAATTTTATTTATTTATTAAGGAAAAGAAATGAAAGAATGTTAGGTCATTGTATATAGTAACTTGTCTATTGTTTGATGTTTGATATTTGTTTAACTCATATTTAGATTTATATTATGATAACCTCAAGGCATTTAGTATCTTTAGTTAGATATCATGTTTTGAACAATTCTTTATAAACAAGTACAAAAATATATTTAGCTTGATTGTACAAATTGAGAGTCGTTGATCTAACACTTTAATCATCTCTATCTTGTGTCTTGAGTAATTTTTTATTAAAGTATGAAAATATGTTTAATTCAACTTCACATAACCATCTCTAGTTTGACTATACAATTTAAGGATTTTTAGCTAAATCTTATGACTTGAAAATCTTTACTCAACTCCAACCTTTGAACATCTGACATCAACTACATGTCTTGATTAAATTTTATACCAAAAAGCAAGAAAGCTATTATGGAAATCCAAAAAGTCAACCTAAAGACAATTAATATGATATTGGAGATCCCATTACTGGATCGAAGATTAAGAGGGTGAAACAAGCTTTACAAGGTGTAATGATTGAAATAGAGCAAGCTCAAGGTGACTTAGAGGGTACACCTCCATGGACCACTTTTTACAAATGGTGGAATACTCTAGGACTAATACAATATTCATGGGTTGATGTTTGATTAGTGACTAAACTTAATAGTCAAGTAAAATTCATTTTCCACTTTTTTTTATGTAATTTTCATTTCTAATTTTGATGGAATAAATTTGAACGTCCTTCATGTTGTCAAAGTCAGTTTTTAGTGTGGTTAATAAAATTAGAAGGTCAGCATCACATTTTCTTGATAGCTTATGGTAAAAGGTCGTGGTTTGAGATGAGTTCTTCTCTTTTTGCTTTATCTACTTTCAAGAAGATTCAGTAGTCAAATTTATATTATTTGATATAAGAGTTTTGACTCTTAAATTCAAGTGTTATCTTAATTTTCTTTGTCAATATTGTCATTGCAAGGTCTATCTTTCTTGGGTTAAGGTTTAGGGGTGTGTGTAAGGTTTTAGTTTAAAAAAATGCAAAAAAAAAAAGTGTGTATTGTAAAAGAAATAAAAAAGTGCATTGATAAATTATTAATTCTTCTCATATTCTTACTCACAAATTTTAGTTTTAGTCTTATATCATTTGTTATACTAAACACTCTTGCTAGATATTAGAGTTGTTGAAAGAAATATTAAACCTCTTGAGTTATGCTGTTGTTTCTTGTCAAACGTTGCTTCCTAAGAATGACAACGAGACACGATAGGTGTCAATATGACTATACACATCTTCATGTAGACATCTCTATTCTTATTACTTAACGAGTATGAAATTTGTGACACATCTTTGTTTCTGTTAGATAATGGGTATACCAAACCTCGCCCATACCCATTCAAATATTTATTATATAATTATTTTTATAAAAAATAAAAATAACATGAAACGGAAACATGATGTTATTAAGATTTTAGTGCCTAAAGTACACACATTTTCTTGTTTTCAATGCCAACTAATAATAAAATAATTATAATTACATAAATTTTAAAATTAAGTATCAAATAAACCAAATGTATTTTAGTAAATGAGACATGATACGAGGATGATGATGAGATGAATATTTACATACTCGTTCTTATTTTATAGCCAATTTAAAAAATTGAATTTTACCTATACTTCTATCCTGAATCAATCTAGGTATTCCTTATCAAGATCAAAACGAGTTTGGACAATATTAATAGAAACCATTCAACCTAAAAAACCATTGACTAAGAGGATAGAAAAAGATTAAGTCTCATGGAAGAAGACTCCACATTCGAAGAATATAATACTAGGATTTTCTTCTTTTTTCTTAGTATCGTATAAATTGTATATATGTAGTTTTTACTTGCATTCTTTTCAAGATTTTGTAAAGACATAAGTGAGCTTCTTTGGGATCTTAATTGAGCCTTGATTTGGGATTTAAAAAGTCAGCCAAAAGTCCTAGATACATTGTCAAATTTGTCTAAGACTTGAAGGGAGAATAGGCTTGAAGTATGAAGTCCCACGTCTCTTACATCAGACTAAAAATCCTGAATGACTAACAATACACACTTTCTTTAGTAATAGAGCCTTTTGTATCATCTCATGGAAAAAGTGCACATCGTACAAGACAAATAGTTAGGCTAGAGTTGAAGGTAACTTCTATTAGAAAGTTGATGAAGAAAGTGGTTTTAGCTTAAAATCCAAGATATCATCTAATTTGCCTTCTTCTTGAACTAATATTTTGGTCAGGCAAAAGGGTGGACATTCCTTACAACAATTAATATGCATATAAATATTTATTGAAGTATGAGGTTATCTAGTTTATGCGTGTATCGTATTTATGCATCATCTGATCTTATATGCATCCTATTAGATGTAAGAGAATATTGCATAGTGTTTTATGCTCATTTCGTCTTATGTTATATACGCATTATCAATTGCAAAAAAATACTGCACTATGTTGACACTTGCATTTTTCATAATTTGTTGCTAAATATTAATCATCTTACAAATTATGGATGATCATGATTGAATTTGGGTGTTTCAACACTTAATCAAAATCATAGGGTGTTGTTTGATTTTTTTTCTCAACATAATACTTATCTTTCTTGGTAGCATAACTTTTTGCACCAAATTGTGGTAAAAATGCACACCATACTAGAAAGATAGCTAGGTTAGGGTTGAAAAGTCCTTGTGTCAAGATAGTTGACGATCAGTGCAGTTGTAGCTCGAATTCTAAGAGATCTTGATACTGCCTTGACTTTAGCACATATCCTCTTGGTGATAGATGGTGAAGACATTCCTGCAATGCAACAATGCAAAATTAAGCTAGATGAATATTCTTTATGTTTACATTAGATTAAAATCTATTTGCACTAATCATATAGTGTTCAACAGCAGTTATCAAATGAAGTGAAAAGTCTACAAAGCGATCTATCATCTGTCAGATGAAACACTTGTACTTGCATGATCTGGTATTTCCTTTTGCACCTGTCAAACACAACTACATTATGATTCACGCTTTGTTGGTTTACACACTTCATCAAAATCACAACATTGTTGCAATTTTGCTCTAACAATTTGGAACACAGACAATCCTAACTAGACAATCTAGAGTATTGTGTGGAATTCACCCTCTCTTGTGGCTAAACAACTTTGAGTATTATTTGGAACTCAGGCACTCTCTCTCCTAAATATGTGTATTGTTTGGAAAGTAGTCACTATTGGTTTATAGTTTGGTGAATAAAGGGATAGTTTGGCTAAAAAACTTTGTGCACAAAGTTTTTTTCACTAGGTAAATAATACATGTCTTTTGATGAATACAAGGTTTAAACAATCTACTAATTTTCTATTTAGACACAAAAAAATGCTCTTATGAAGTGACAAAGATTAAAATCTTTGAACTTTTTTTTTTTATCTTCAACTTGGAATATTTCTTTAAATACAAGGTTGAGAGAAGAATCGTTGCAAATCATTTTCTACCAATTGAAAGACTTAACTTCTAATTTTTATCTTCAAAGCTTTGTTTGTTCAAGCATGAATGTAAATATTCATTAAATATGCTTCATACAATCTTAAATGTTTTGATTGCTAACATAACTTATCATACCTCGATCAAAGAGCTTTCAATCAAACTTGAATAAGACATAAGTTCGTACGAGGCAAATAGCCTTTCCAGAGTTGAAATGAGGGTCATGAAACAACTTTAACATGTCTTTCAAGAAATCTTTGACAGTGATGCTTTGTGAGATCTTGGTTCATGCGAATACATTCTCTGCAATAGAAAATAAGTTGATAAATATTTTTGTTAGATATAATATTAACTTAAAATACTCTACGCATGCATATTGTTTGATAAGGCTTTCGCTTATTAGACAAAGTAAATACATGTTGTATAATCTCTCATATGAAACACATTGTATCTCACATAATCTGTCTTTTATAAAACTTGCGTCTTATAGACAAATTATTTTAATGATTTATGCTTTATTGCTTAACAACACTTAATCAAAATTCGAAGATGTTTTAACATTTTAGCTTCATGTTTTCTTCCATTAGAGGCTTTGGCTTCTCTCTGAATGAAGTTTAATGCTAATTAGTTATTACCTAGGTCAAGGGATATATATAAAATATAATAATAATTTACCAACAAAAGCTTGTATACATACAGAACTATATTTCAAATTTAGATAAACTTAATTACGAATCTACTATGAATACTACGTGTAAAGGTGACAACATTGAATCGCTTCTAAGAGTTATTCTTGAAGAAATTATATTAATTTATCATGTAGTAAAAACTGTTGCAAGTTAGTTGATGAATAACTTGCAAGATTTTTAGTTTTTCATTCTCTTTTATCGCCTTTTAGGTCAGTTATCCTCCTTATAAGTATCAAAGAATTTAACAAAACAATTACTTTACACATTCACCTTCTATTATTAAAATATATATTCAATAATACAAGAGTACAAATTTGAGGCTAGACACTTAGGATAACTGATGGACGAAACCATTGTTTGGTCTTCTAGAGGTCGGTGTTGGGAGCTTGGCCATAAAGCTCGGCCATCCCGAGATAGACCTAGGATGTTCGATTTTGTAGGTCTTACTGCGGTCTAGTACTTTGATGTATAGTTTTAATGATAGGATAAGTGGATTGAGTGTTTTGTAATAGAGTTGGAACATCCCTAAAGTATTCCCATTAATTCATTTTTCGTCATTTAAGAAAAAAAGTAAAAGTCTAAAAAATCTAATACTGGCTTTATATAATCTAAATCACTTAATTGTATTAGACATTGGTATGAATAATTAGACCAATGTGTATTAGTTACATATGTTAAACTTCATGTTTATTAGATGATTTTTTTAAATATCATATAAATATAATGATAATTTGAAAAACTATTAGAAAAAGTCTCTCTAACCATCAAAAATTATTTTATTTTTAGAAAAGTCATGATTCTTTTAAGCAATTACAATCCTATATTTTTAAACTTAATTTAAAAACTTGCTAAACTCATTGAAGATTGTCAATATACTAAACAAGAAAACAACAACACACACTTAAATTTTTTAATATTACTATATCAACTCGTTAGGTACAGGTCTTCCATCACTTAACTTGCTATAATTTTTGTTTATATTACTAAATCAACTCGTTAGGTAGAGGTAAGCAATTGTTATTCTATTAAATTGGACCACAATCAAAGCACCATCAAGTTACTATCAAGCTAATATTAAATTTTTGTAATGTGAATATAAGTGCAAGTTTCTTACAAGTAAGAAGAAAATAATGCACAAATTATAAATAATATATAAATTATTTTAATTGGTCTTATCATTTTATTTTGTTATGTTACACTACAACTAACACTAAAAGTAACAACAACAGTTATAGGAAGCCCTTCGCTTGAAAACTTTTGATGCAGTCATCAAACATTTCTTCAAGGGTTATGAATGGAGGAAACCCCAACTGAGTAATTTTGGTAGTGTCCATGCTGTGTGGGTTATTATCTCCCTCGTGGCTGCTGCACCTGTAACACCGTGATCAAACCATAAAAAATATTGGTCATTTGTAGCAGAATGTTTAGTTCATTTAATTTGTAGTAAATTAGTGGTATGTTTCTTTTTAAAATGTATTTTTAATTTCTTAAATTTGAAACAAACTTTGTTTTTTGTGATTCAAATTTATCAATCTTTGTCAAATCTTAACTACATTTGTACAAAAGCTTATGACAAGTTTTGTCAAATTACAAAACTAAAAGCATGATTTTAAAATTAAGGTACTACAGATAAACCTAACCTAATCTTAATCTATTTTTGTTTAATTGAATTGATAGCATGGTTTGACTCACTTGTTTTCATATGTGTAGGAGGGATATTTGGAACGAAGCATTTCAATGATTTGTGACCAGTGAGCTACTGTGCTTGAACAGATAAGCCTCCCAGATGCCCTAGTATCCTCCATAGCCAACAAGTGAGCAGATACCACATCCTTTATGTGTACAAACCCCACTGTTGTATTAGGATATTCCCCTTTCATGCCTGTTAAAAGATATGTATAAGTCAAAACTTGTAAAGTGATTCATGTAAATTTTTTGAAGTAGATGCAGAATCTTTACCTGCATTATATTGAAGAAATTTAATCATATTGAATAAGAGATTAGCAACTCAATCATGACATATGACCTTACTTGATGTCTAGTAATGTATTATACAGTTTGGATTTCATCAATAAGAAAAAAAATAGAATAATGAAAAAATCAATAAACTAAAATTGGGTTATACACAAGGCAAAAATTAGTATTTAAGGAAAATAGTAAATAAATTTGATTAAATTAATTTATGCAGTTTATACGAAGAAAATAATTTATTTTAATTTATCTTACCTAAAAGTATTCGTAAAAAAATCATCTAATATATTTAGAATTTTCTTCATTTATATTTCTACATAAAAAAATTAAATTAACTTCTTCAGAATTTATCTATGTATAGTTCAAAAATAAAATTTTAAAAAGAGTTATATGATATCATTTTTGTATATTTACGCATAAGTCATGTTTAAATTATAAAAAAATTTAATTTTACTTTTTTCGTAGTTTTTATAAAAAAGAATTTGACACTTATACAGAATATTTTCAAATATATACCCTATATTTTCTAAGGAAATTATTCAATCTAGCCACCACCTGGTCTCAATCATAATTTTTCTTCCAAAATATGACAATAAGATTTGCTTTTTGACCTATGTTCAAAACATCCATCCTTGCCTCCATTTTGATTGAAAAAAAAAATGTTAACCGAATGAACATTCAACAAATAAGAATTATTTCTTATTTAATTAATGGGATTTCTTAATAAACATTTATTCAAAAAGAAAATGAAAAAAATAAATAAAACAAATCTATAATGAAGATCGATAATCTTTTCAAGAAGCTAACATGAAAACTAATTTATATTTAAGTTAATAAAAATGCTTTATTTTATTTTTTTCAGTAAATATTTGTTGAAAATTTTATCCAAACACGAGTTTTTCAAAATATCAATGTCTCATTTTTTCTCTTAATACTCTCGTGTGTATTAGAACAATTCATACCTACATTAATGTTACACTCTTATAAAGTTAGAAGAGGGGAAAGAATTGTAAGAGAAAATAACTAATCCGATGTAAAATTTATAAATAAGTTAGATTGTGAAATCATTAAAATGGTTAAAAATTGGATGATAAGTTATCTCTAACACTAAAGTTAACTGTTTTCAATGTGATATTATAATTGAATGATTAAAATTGTGAAAATATCAATTTTCTATTTTTGAAATCTATAATCCATAATTAAGTGATTGAAATAGAAGATTAAAACTGGAGTAGTACACTGTGTAACAAATCTCTATATATGACCTACTAACCTTTGACAATGTTAAGTATCAAGAAGAGTGTGCTTGTTGGTTGTGGTGCAAGGAGTGGACCAACAACAAAAGAAGGATTAACCACAACTACTTCAATGTCATTTTCTTCTGCAATCCTCCAAACCTCTCTCTCTGCTATTGTCTTTGCATATGCATACCACAGCTGCATATATTTCTAATACTTTAATGCAATGCCAACTACACAAGGTAACTTCTAAAATGTAATGTATATGACAACAACCCAAAAACAATAAAATATAAAGAACTAAAGTGATATTTAGCCATAATATAACATTCTATTTCAAGGTGATAATGCTTATCAAATTGGGTAAAAAGTGTAATTACGTTATAGCGTTTGCAGTACTCTATATCTGTCCAATGAGATTCATTGAGAGGAGACACTTGTTGTACATCATCACGGTATCTTATGGAAGAGCAAGAAGAGGTGAGCACAAAACGTTTCACATTTGCCTTTAAGCAGGAGTTAAGCACGTTCAAAGTTCCTTTTATGCATGGATCAATCAAACTCTCCTGTCATAAAAATCAAATCACAAGAAATTTCAGTACAAGAAGCTAGTAATAAAGAACAAACACACTATGCCAAAACAGACAAGATTGGTTAACATTTTTTTCTCTGCTCATCAATCCATCTCATAGCTACTCACGTTGGTAGGTTTAACAAGGATTATTCACAAGCTATTTTAGTTGACCTATTGTGTAAAATCAAGTTAACCTCCCATTTTTGTAGTATGTTAAAATCAAATTTCCATAACGTGATAATCTATCTTTACATATCTTAATACATTTATTTTTTACATCAAAGTCAATTCTACTAAATTTAGGTGTGTTCATCTTCATGTCAGATTCTTCAAAATAATAAAATACCCATCTAGAGTATTGAAAGCATCCAAATATAAATTATTTCATAACTAAGTCTAACCAAAACCAATATCATTCAAAATCAATTTTGTTTACTTTTTTTTTCAAATACAAGACTAGAATGACCAACAGTAAAATCTTCCGGAAATTCCACCTCTACTATATACAAAGTTCAATGCAAAGTACCACATATTATTTATCCTGCAATGCAATGGAGCAATTGACAAACTTGATTAATTTTCATCAATATTTGAGCTTCGCAAGTATTTTTGTTCTATGTGTTTTTGTTTAGATTCAAAAGTTAAATATTTGTGTTGTCATGTTCCAAAATATGAATCATATTTGCCTAATACATATGTAGAGTCAAATAAAGAGAAGAAAACAAACTTTAAGGGTTCTAAAAGGGAATATACTTGAACGTTGGCTTCAAGTGGAAGAAGCACAGGGGACGCCGTATGAAACACACCATCAACTCCTCTCACTGCATCGTCAAAGCTTCCTTCCACCAACAGATCTGCTTTCAAAATCTTCAGTCGCTCTTTCGCTCCACTTAGTTCGGTCAGAAAACCAACCTTCTCCACATCCCCTGATAAAAAAAAAATAAAAATTAAATTTAGAAACGTAGCAAGAGACAGAAAAAGATTAATGAACACAAAGTTTTAGGAAATCCAACTTGGATAAACATCACATCAGAGAACATAACCACAAACTCAACCTTAACATCTCATCAAACGTTGTAACTGTTTCTTTAATGTCCTCTCAACTCCAACAAAACCTAGTTTCTTCTACAGTCAATGATATTACTATCAATTTAAACCATACCTGGGTTTCTCACCGTGGTCCTCACTGTATGACCCTTTTCTAATAAGGTCTTAACCAAGTAAGCTGCGATGAACCCAGAACCTCCTGTAACGCAAAACTCAGGCATCTCTATCTATTTTATCTTTTTTAGGTCTTTGGTTTCTGAGTCTGACGTTGTATATTGGTCTAACGTTGGACTCTCTTATTTACCTCTCACCGCTCACTTGGAAAGAATCCAAAAAACTCGAAAACCGATAACACAAGAGAGTCATGTGAAATGCGTATCTTATGTTTGGTAGAACATAGGGGAGTCATGTGAAATGCATACTCTATGTTTGGTGGAACACATGATTCATTTGATTTCCCAAGATAATGCTTTCAAGTTTATGTATGTAAATGCTGTTTTGGCGGGATTAAAATTCAAATTAAGGTAATTAGAAGTGAAACAGCGTTTTTTTTATTACCCCAGCAATCAGGTTTTATTTTATGTAAATTGTATCTCGTATCATTTTACTTATCATTATTTTCCTCTCTTTCTTACGTAAGATGTTTTTCAGTTACAATAGAAAGAATAAATTATTTTTATGATTATAGATTGGAGAATGAAAGAAAAAAAAAAGCTCTTGATTTATAATAGAGAAAATAAGTTACCTATTAATATTATAAATCAGGAGATGAAAAATTATTTATTAGAAAATATTTGTTATGTTAGAATTATCTAATTCAATAAAGAAATTTATTACATTTTTTAAATTTATCACATTTTTTAAGGATATATTAGAATTATCCTAATTTAATAAAATTATTAATCAATATATATATATATATATATATATATATATATATATATATATATATATATATATTTTGATAGTTTAATTATGAGAGAAGAGAGTGTGACACAAATATTAGTGAGAGAAAGAATTTAATAAAAACTCACTCACTTTGATCATATAGTAATTTTGCCTTTTGTAAAAGGGGTTTCTAAGTTATTCTCTTTTGTGAAGTAGAAGCATAATGGAGTTTTTAATTGACTTTCAATTAGGGTTGATTAGGTGATGAAAGTCCTAATTCAAAAAGTCAAAATTGTCCAACCCTAATCCACTCCTAATTAGGGTTAAATAAGACAACTATAACCTTAAATAGGAAGCTAACACACTACCAACATCTACTCTGTGCATCTTGATGCTTAAAAAGACTTGAAATTACATGGTTTTACTTGATGTGGGACTCTTTGAAGAGTGGTGCCAAACTCCAACTTCTATGTAATTGTATTTGTTATTTAGTCCCAAATCCCTTAAATCATTATGTACAAGGGACTTATGTATCTATACATAAGACCCTTGCATGTTCTTCTAACTTGCTTTAAAATTGAATAAGAATTAAATTTCTAGTTGAATGCATTTCTCTTCTACTTTTCAAGTCATAAAAATGAGAGTATTTTCTTATAATCTTCTCCAAGGACCCTTTCTTGGGAGAGGAATCTCATGTTTCGAGATTCTGTCTAAGAGTCTTGGGAAAAGTTTTGAGGAATTTTGTAAGTCTTCCACTACCTGGAGGATGCTTCCATCAAGTTGTGCATGTTGAGATCCTTAAAGCACTCTTCCTTTGAATTTTAAAGTGAATCTTTGCCTAGAACACTATACACCTATAGCTAATTAACTTGTGGAGTGAAATTGAACCTAATTTGTGGAGTTCCTCTTAAAGTTTAAGATAATGTCAACATTATTGTAGCACTCTTTAATGCATTGCTTTCTATTTTAATTGATTGAATTACTTGAATTGAATAATGATCATCTTTGAGTGTGATATTATATTCATATTGAACTACGTGGTGTATTCCTCTTTTGTTCTTTCAATTTTATTCTTATTTTATTTTTGTTGTCATAATCTAGAATTATTCCTTAGTTTTACTTTGAGTGTTTACCTCAAAATTTGTCTTATTTTTCCTTGCAAATTCTTTTGTGTTTTGTCATCAAATTTTTCAATTGATGTTTTCGTCTCCAAGTTATGCATTTTCCGATTTTACTTCTTACTTCTAAGTGCTTGTAATTTTTTGTCTTTAACTTAGATACTTGAAAGAACTCACCTCTTCTAAAGGTGGCATTCTAGGTGTTCGAAGAAGACCTAGTGGAATATTTCTTTTGAAAGGACTTTGGACGGAAAGGAAAAGCAACATTTGAGTGACAAAACTTCAAAGAGAGTTACAAGAAGCTGGACTGAAAATTCTACACTCAAAATAAAAAGAAATCAAGAAAACTAACACAAAAAAATATTAATTACATATTTGTCATGAAATTTAGTGTAACGTTGTGTTGTAATTTCTCTTAATCACTTGTAATTTCTCTTAATCACTTGTAATTTTCTTTTTTGCTTTCGTGTCTTAGGAAAATGTCTTTGTTGTAATCTTATCTCCTTAGCTAAACATTGTAATAAAAAGTATTTAGACTAGTTGAACTGTGTCACGGCTTTTAAAGTGTCACTTGCACTTTCATTTAAGAACTCGTCTAGAAGTTATTGCTTATTTAAGATACCGTTACTTGAATTTTACCTTGTTTTTTCTTTTAATTGTTAGGTCACTGTGACAAATTAGGATTTAGTATCTTAAACACAACTTTAATTGACCTTCTTTTGGTCCTTAAGAGTCTGTTTACCCACATACACACACCTGGAAAACCTTTTCGAAGTTTTTTACAAAGAAAATTTGTAATAATATAGGAAAGACTTTGGATAAGAAATACTTGGTACTTAAGAGTGTCTATTTTGTGACCTACTTGTCTTTTGTGGGAGTTTACTTGGTAAACTTTCTACATTTTCTCTTTGTAGAAAACCTCTTAAAACAAAACCATTTATGAAAACATTTTATCACTTAACTTTTTTTGTTAAAATATTTATCTCTAAACTCTTTGTAAAAATATTTTAATATCAAAAGATGAGTAATCATACACATTATTCTAGTGCACAGGGTAGTTTTAGGGATCATCAAGAGAGCAAACATCTGAGAGATGAACTCCTTAATAGAAAAAAAAAAATAGCAAAACTTTGGGACATGTTTGCTTAGTTCATGAGAAATCATGAAAAACCCAAAACCAAACATGAGAGGGATCCAATAGGATAAGATTATCATGATGACGTCCATTTTCGGTTGAAGGCGTGTTTAGTAATCATCACAATGTTCACTACTATCAAGAATCCCCTAGGCAACACACGCCTAGAAACTATATCTTTTCCAAGGAACTTATGGTGGACCTTTCCCCTTTCGATGGTAAGGAAAATGTAAATGAATATTTAGATTGGTAGAGGAAGGTGGAACAAATTTTTGAGTGCTACCAAGTGGATCATGAGAGAAGAGTGTCCTTAGCTACTTACAGCTTTTAGGGATCAACTATATATTGATGGGCATCTTCAGTTAAAGACCTTAGGATAAATCATATTCCTTAGATACATTACACGGATGAACTCAGGGTTATGTAAGGAAAAGACATGTGCCCTTTTATTCTGATAGGGAACTAATGGATAAAATTCAAAGACTCCAATAGAGAGATATGACTGTTAAGGAATACAGGCAAAAAATGGAGTTACTTTTAGTAAGGGAGGGATTAGAGAGGTGCTTAGGATAACCATGGCTAGGTTTCAATGTGGCACTATGACATTCGAAAAAGGGTTGAACTACTACCACATAATAATCTAAATGACTTAGTTCAATTGTTTGAGAGGATAACAATTGAGAAGAAGGTCTACCTCTAAGAGAGACTATCCCACCACATCCAATCCCAGGAAAGATTCCAAGAGAGAGGTTTACCCTCCAAATCTAGATATAAGGAGTCACATGAAAAAGAAAGGGAAAGGATAAAAGGAAAAGAAAAAGAAAAACAAATAAAATATTTAGAAAATATCCTCTGAGAGACCTTCAATGCTTTTGCTATCTTGGAAAAGGATATCTTGTTTCTGAGTGTCCTAACAAAGAAAGTCATGGTTTTAAAATACCAAAACATTAAAAACCACTATGAATCTACATCTTCACCCAATGAGGATAAGTTTTAGAGTCTAAAGAGGAAACATTACCTTGTGAAGGAATCTTGTTAATGGTAAGGAGGCTTCTTGAAAGCCATCCTATAACACACATGTTGCAAAGTTTCTGAAAATACTCATTCTTTAATTATGGATAGCGACTCTTGTTACAATTATTGTAGTTCTAGGTTGGTGGACAAATTAACTCTAACCATTATACCCCATTCCAAACCTTATAAACTCCAGTGGATCAAAGATGATGGTGGGGTAGTGGTTAAGGAACCAGTAAATATTCCAATCTCTATATACATTTATCAAGAAAAAGTTTTATGTGACATAGTGCCAATGTAAGCTAAACATATTCTACTTGGAAGGCAATGGCAGTTTGATAAGCACTCAATTTGTGATGGCCTTACCAATAAAATAATTTTAACTCGAAAGGGCAAAAGGATTTTCCTTTGTCCTCTCACACCTCAATAATTGAGAGCATACAAATAATTTTGAAAAAACAAGAATAGAAGAGAAAAAGAGAGAAAAAAAAAACTAAGTCAAAAACACTTTATTCCACCTAAAATATAGGGAGAAAAGGGAATGAGATTGGAGCCTTGTGTCTCTCTAATGAAGTTGTTCAACAAAAAGTTTTGAGAAACCAAAAGAAAATAAAATTTCTTCTGCTTGAACAACCACTTTTCCTTCTTTATTGTAAAGAGACATTTGTTGTCATGAACTTCAGTCTCTACCAAATGAGGTCAAAAATCTTTAAAAGAACTTGATGATTTGTTTCCCGAGGAGGTTCCGCATGGATTAACACCTTTGAGGGGAATAGACCATCAAATAGACTTAGTTCCAACCAACCTATCGAATATGCCAACTTACAGGACTAACCATCAAGAAATAAAAGAGATAGAGAAACAAGTTAGTGACTTGTTGAAGAAGGACTAGGTACATAAAAGTCTTAGTCCTTGTGTTGTTCCTATGTTGTTGGTCCCCAAGAAAGAGGGACTTGGAGAATGTGCACAGATTTTTAGGCCATTAACAACTACATTGTAGAATATAGACACTCAATCCTTAGGTACAAGGTTCAAATACAAATACAAGCTCTTTCTCTTAGTTAAGATAATTGACTTTGCTCTCTATGAAGAGATTATGTCTTATAACAAATACAAGGATAAACACTCTTTCCTTGCTTACTATACAAACATTTGCAGTGTTCTTCCTAAAGCTTTTCTAAATCCAACGATTTGGTAGAATCTCTGCTCTAAGCGTGGGGATGTGTTATTTCTTCTTCTTGAAAGCTTTTAAGAATGTTCAACATCTGAGTAGCAATTTAGCACAATGCAAACCCTAGTCTCTCTTCATCTTGATGAGGGGCTTTATATAGGCACCGGAAGAAGATATATGTTAAGAAACCATTTCTAGCCATTGAATAACTTTAGCTTTCATGTATGTCATTTTGTGTTGACGAGTTTGTATATGAACATTTTATTAAATGCATTTCATGCAGCTTTAAATGCTTTTCTAACTTATGCAACATCCTTGATAGCTATCAATACCCATCTCCCTAGGTAACATAGCCTTTTGCACCACTTTATGGTAAAAGTACACACAATACAAGACAGATAGCTAAGTCAGAGTTGAAATGCTCTTTATGTTCGGAAGTTGTTAAAAAAGGAAACCTTAGCTCTTTTCTAAAAGATCATTTGGTGTTGATAGTAGTTGGACTTGAAAGATCTTCTTGGTCAAACGGATGACACAAACATTTTTTGTAATAATAAAATAAGCGTACAAATGTTCGAGTGATACGAGGTTAGCTTAATTTATATGCTTATCATTTAAGCATCAACTATGCTTATTGTAACATCTCACATTTTTCATATAATAGGAACTATATAATACAAATATTATATAATAAGCCTAAATATAAATATCCACACATTCATCAGAGTATTTCAAAATATCACTACAAGAAAAAAGTTACTTAGACACTAATTTTAGCTACCAAATAAATGGTTGTTAATTGTGACCAAAATAACTATCAAATTAGGTTTTGGTTGCTAAATAACTACAAAATAAAAGCAATAATTAAATTTAGTGACCAATTAAGTCAAGATAATTGGTATCTAACATTAGCTACCAAGGTTTTAGCCACTTATATCATTAGATTTTAAATTAATCTCTAATTAACTTAGTGACTAATTTTATCATTTTAGAGACCAATAAATTGGTTTCTAAATTCAGTTTTTGTTGTAGTGTATACTTCTCCACATAAGATTTAATACAAATATTTTCAAATAATCACAAATTGAAAAAAAATAAAATAAAGTTTCTCCATTAGCTCGCTAAAGAGTCCTTCCACATGTCAAATCATCTCCTCATGTGTAACACGAACATTGTAGATTTAAAAACAAAACAAGCACAACACAAAAATAAGGATAACCTAAAGAGTTTCAAAAATATATAATCATAAATTAAATTTGTATCCTAGTCAATCTACAACAAACCAGACTTTCATAATTCATCTTATATATCACATTATTATTTTCATATTTTTGTAGTAACTCATATCATACATACACTGACTCATGTACTACATCATACCATAGATAAACATTCATTTCATTTGATTCAAATTCATCCAATTCATACTTAATAAAATAAATAATTACAATATTTATTAAAAACGCTCAACTAGTTTCACTTACCTATATAGAGTAGAGACAATCAAAGGAGTTTCAAAAACCTAAAATCACAGGCATCCTAACCTGTTCCAAGAGCTTATGATCAATTATCAGACTATACTACTAAGACAATGAACCAATACGGACTCATTCTGATGTCTGAGAGGACATAGGAAAAATATCCCTACCAAAAACAGGTTTGACCTAAAACTGACTCTGTGGAAGATAAGCAAAAAATGAACTTACTCTGATAGGATACTCTTGCTTTACTCAACGCCAAGAATCTATAGTGACTGCCAATTGTTAATATAATAAGGAAAGAAGAAGAAATTGTAGAGAGAAGACAGAGAAAAGAGAAAAAGAAGCTCCTTAGAGAGAGAAAGTTTGTGGTTTTTATAAAAATGAAACCGAATAACTAATTTTTCTATTTATTTAAACTTTTCTCCAAAAAATATCACTATTAAAAAAATCACTTATAGTGACAAAAAAATCGGTCAATAAATAATCAAAATTGGTCACTGACTAAAATAGTGACCGATTTAGTGACCAAAAACATCATATTTTGCTAGTCATTGATGTATAGTGACCGATTATGTGACAGAATTTATGACCGAATCTGTGACCGATTTTAAAAATTAACGAATATTATTATTATTATTATAATTATTATTCTTATTTTTATTATTATTATTACTATTATTATTATTATTATCTATAACTGAATCAGTTACTGAATTTGTAGCTGAATATGTGATCGAATTTGTGATCAAATTAGTGATCAAAATTTGTGACCAAATCAGTGACCAAATTTTTTGATCACTAATTTCAGTCAATATTGAACAATTTTCTAATAGTGTATATTCATGTGTCATCTTATTTATTTTTAATGCTAAATTTTAGGTTCTAATATGTTCTTATGTTTAAAGTTATTTTCTAGGATATTACATTCTCCCCAACATTAAAAAATCTCGTCTTCAAAAATTGACATAATAGGAAAGAAATAAAGATAGATTTCTCTAAGGGTTTTCTCCATCTCCCAAGTTGAATCACTAAATTTGGCATCTCACGCAATAAATTCTATGACTACAAGAAACAATACAACAACTCTATAATTGAGATTTAATATCCTTCAAAAGTAAACATCTCAATTCACTTAGAAGTTGTGTATAACAATACTACCAAAACACTTATTATAAAGGAAAAGCTAACACACATTCTTAAACCCTATATAAATTTATTTTAATATTATTATTTATTTAATATTGTATTACTTTTTTTCTTATTATTATTTTATTATAACATCATTATAAAAATTTATTTTATAATTATTACTATATAATACTTTTATTATTTCCATTTTTTACTATTATTTTCATTATTTATTGTGTATTATTTTTTTATTACTTAATATTTTTATTTTATATTATATAATATATTAATTGATTATATAATATAATATAATAATCGATTATGTTCTTCACTATTTTAGCGTCTTGCCTTTTCGTTCTCATGTGCTTGAAGTTTTTTAGCCATGAAAGCTTATCTCAAGCAAGAGTAATTTCATTATCTTCATTTATGTTAGTTGTACCTTTCTTCTTTCTTAACATATTGGTCAGGAACTATAAAGTTGTTTCTTCTTAAAAGTTCCACCTGTATGTCATTCCTCATACATTAATAGATTCAAAGGAGTAACTTTCCCTTCTCTTTCGATGAACAGTACTTACCCAAAATCAAATTCACAGTTAAAATATAAAATTATGAAATAGTAAGTTGTAATCAAATTTTATATATTAAATATAATAATATCATTGAAGTTTAATTTATTAATTTGAATAGAAATTTAACGAAGAGTTTGTTGAAATTTAAGAAGGGATGCGTAAGTTTTTTTTTTTTCTTGGACAACCAACAATAAATGAATTTAAATTAATTAAGCTACTTCAGGGGTAACCTAGCCCTTATACACCCTAATCATAGTTCTATGACCCCTTCCAGTCCTATATGGATTTATACATAGAATAGACCTCATTACATTCCTTCTAAGATAGATTGTAAATGTAGAGAAGCTATACAGTAATGACAAGGTCAACTCCTCAAATATATTACAGTACACAGCACCCCCACTTTGTCCACTGAACCCCTGTACTTTCTCTATAAATTTTATATCCAGGAATCCCTAGTTGCCTCGCTGTTATCATCTTGTATGACTCATCCTCCTTCTCAAGTATATACACCTGCAAAATAATGAAAACCCTACACTCTATCTAAATCCCTCAAACCACATACTAGTTACCTACTTCACAGATTGCAAACACTTAATTGGGGCAAAGTACCAATCCGAATAAGAGAACATTGTTCTCGACGTCCTATGTTTGAACCATTCCCAACCCTTTAATTGTGCTAGACAAAAAAAATTTCACGTCATCTACCACCTCTCCTCTATCACTACAACTATCAACATCCCTTTCCAAGCTCTGTTAACACTTTTTCTTTGATCCCTTAGATGGAAACTTTGAAAATGGATGGGAATAGACTTATGTCTAACTGTGACCCTTCCCATCCACTTCTCACATGAATCCCAAACTTTCTGAGTAACCTTACACGTACAGAACAGGTGTTGGACACTTTCTACATCTTCTCGGCACAAGGGGCATAGAGCGCATCCCAATTGTACTCCCCTTCTTACCAAGTTAGCTCTCGTAGGTAACCTGTCCCATATTATTCTCCATATACACATTAATGCCGACGGCACTGTCTTTAAACTCCAAAGCAACTGGAAACTCCCTACACTCAACATTTTTTCCTCCCTATTCAGTATACTATACCCCGACTTGCCTGTGTATACCTGCTAGTCATCCCCCACCAGCTTCAGCTTATTCTGTTCTTCTCTATTCCATTCGACACTTGATATTAGATCCAAAAGTTGCTCTTCTAACTATTTTTCCCACTCAAACCTCTTTCTTCTCCAACTTAGATTCCAACTTGTACACTTTCCACTCCAACTATGTCTTCAATCCATAAGATCATACACCTCACTGTCTTTACTATGTGAAATACTAAACAACCTCGGAAATTCCTCTTTCAACACTTTGCCATCTAACCACCTATCCTCCCAAAATTTAACATTTCGCCCATCTCACAAATTTCACTGCATTTGACTATCGAACCAATTTCCTTGTTGTTCATTTCCACATACTCTACACAAGTCCTACCACCACGAAGATTGTTTTCTCTAAACCCTATTTTCCTTCATATTCCTCCAATCTCCATACCTTAATGTCAATATTTCTCTCCATTACCCCTCCTCCATATTTCCTAACCTTCATTTCCACTTAGCTAGTAGCGCATCATTAAAACGCCCGATATCTTTGATCCACAATCCCCCAACTTCAACTGGACTGCATACAATTTTCCAATTCACCCAAGCAATCTTCCTTCCTTCACTACCCCAACCCTATAAGCACTTAGTCTGAATTCTCCTAATCATATTACATATTGCAACCGATGCTTTAAAGAAAGAGGAGTAGTATAGGGGCAAGGCACTAATGACGGACTTAAAAAAGTAGATTCTACCAGCCATTGATAACATTCTGCCCTTCCACCTAAAAAGTCTAGATCTTATTTTATTAACAACTGGAATCTAGAATTCAGATCTTCTATGGTTACCCCCCGCTGTTATACCTAAATACTTAAACAAAATTTCCATCTGTCGGTAATTTAAACACTTAGAATAGATGAATCTGTTAATTTGAGGGATACCCACTGACCCCACCTGACTCTTATGGAAGTCAATCCTAAGCCCTGACACTAGCTCAAAACACCTTAATATTGTATATTTGCGAATTGTAATAGCTCTACCTGCACCCTCTCTCTACCTACTTCCACACCACTAAGTAGATTTGCCTTCTTAGCCTCCCTAACCAATCCTGAAAGACCCTTGACAACTATAATGAACAGGAACGGTGCTAGTGGATCACCTTGTCTTAATCCCCTTTTAGGCTTAAATTCCTCCATAGGGCTTCCATTAACCAATACCGAGACCATAGCTGATTTCATACATGCTTTTATCCATTTAATCCACTTATCATTAAATCCCAATCTTTTCAACATATAAAAAAGAAACTTCCAATCCACCGAATCATATGCTTTCTCAAAGTCTACTTTCACCAAAATACCTCCTTTCTTTTCCTTTTTTAAATAATCCACAGTCTCATTTGCTACCAGGATGCTATCCAGTAAACCCCTACTCCCTAAGAACGCAGATTGATTTAGATTTATAACACTTGGGAGCACCTTCTTTATATTAGTTGCCAAAATTTTAAAAATAATTTTATATACACATCTCACTAATGAAATATGTCTAAACTCATTCAGATTTAAGAGATTATCCTTTTTCGAGAACAAAGTAATAAATGAAGCATTACATCCCATCGGAATAAAACTTGTATTCTAAAATGTTATTATAGACGTCACAATATCAACGTAAGTCTATAACATGAAGATAAACTGATTTCATATTTTCCTTACACTGTGTTTAAGAATAATAAACTTCCCCGTAATCTTTTGATTCGAGCCATATTTATTTATATGTACTAGAGTTCTTTTCTTTCTTATTTCTCTAACCATCAGGTAAGCAACTACATAAATTTCGAAAACAAAAACGAAGAAGAAAAAATAAAAACATCACTAATTTAATATTGAGACAATTAATATAAATCCATTTATATAAGTTCGATTTAAAAAGTATTTTCTACCTCAAATAAACAATAAATAAATCAAATTTCAAAATGTGTTTTCTACGTTAGTTTTATAACAATCAATTCTCACCACATTTGATATATAAAAAAAAAAAAATCTTTATCAGTCATAACCACAACTAACGGATAAAAAAAATAATATTTTGTGTGGACTCTAATCACGAATGAAAATGTCTTTTTCCTGTTAGATGACGTAAATGTCTTTCTATATTTATTCTTTTTTAATGTTATGTAGTTGTCACATTTTTGGAGAATGAAATCTTTGGCGACAAAGTGATAAACTATAGCTTTGAAAGTGAAAATCCCTATACCTTCCAAATTTTGTAGATTAAGATTTCTTTAGAAATAAGGTTAACATATCATTTTGTTTGGTGTAACTTTATTTTATTTTTTATGAGAGTTGGCTTAGTCTCTCATTATCTTTTATACCTCTTTTTTTCTTTTTATATAGACTTACGATATGTTTTTGCACGTTATAGCTTTCCATTGAAGAAAATCACCAACCAAAATTTAAATTTTAAAAACATGTACATTTTATAAGAACTCATTCAATGTTTACTCACAAAATTATTCTATAATGTACACAACAAACAACATATATTAAAGACATCTTTAAGAAAACTTCTAGAATATAAAAGAAAATAAATTAACTTATCCATCATGACTTTAAATTAATTTATCAATTAGTTAAAAACAAAAGGTTAAAAAAATTATATTAAAATTTTTTAAAAATAATTTATAAATAAATTAATTTTGACCTATGAATAAATTTGGTTTAAACTCATTATAAAAAAAATTGTTCCATCCTATCTTAAAACTTTTTCGATACAAACATAACGTATTGCCATTACAAGTAATTCTTATGTCAAACCAGTATTTTGAGAACTGGTGCACGAAACAGCTATGTGATTGAAATGCCATTTAAGAATGGTCGGTACATCCGAAAAGTAACAACATTTTAATCATCTCGTTTAGTTAAAAATGATGTGTGTTTTTTTTTCATGTTCTTTGTTCATATTTTTCAGTGAATATGATCAAATTGATAAAAAAATAATTATATGGACATGGTCCACAAAAATCGAACTCAAAAAGTGTTTTAAATGTATTTAGCCTTAAATTTAGTGTATTAACAATTTGTCCTCTTCTTAAAATTGGTGGGATGTTCTTTGCTTGTTGAGATGGCAATAAAACCAAACAGAGTGATTAATTAAAAGGAGTGTTTCCATTGTTGTTATAGGAGTTTTCTTGAACCAAAAAAACTTAAATTCCAAACACCATCTTCCATTCATAAGTCTTGATCGTGTTACCTACTTACCTAATTCGGAAACTCTGGACCTCTAATTCTCTACCTGCCAGAACTACATAAATGCTTACATCTCCGTTGATTTAAGCACACTGACGTTAAGGTTGTTGGCCAGTGGTTTAACTTGTCCTAATTAATAGGCTTCAATTACCATACTGATAAATACTAACAAGGAATGACACTAATAAATAATTAGGGTAACATATAAGCAATGTAGGTGAACACTTAAATCTTGACGTGTGGGAAACCCAAGAATAAAATTTGTAAAGCTTTATGTTCGTAAATAGGAATGGAGACTTCAACTTTATTTTAGTTACATAGCTATTCTTATAATTAAATAATTTGATAATATAGTAGAAAATTCAAATAATATTATTTGAATTAAATTAGATTATTGTAGAATCGAATCAAAGTTAAAAATAAGTATATTTCTCTTTTTCATCTTTGAACTTATTATTTTGATTTCTTTAATTCATTGTATTAATACTGTCTATACTTACTATTTATATCAAAGTTTTTGTTTTCACTATCCCATAAACATTAGACAAACTCATCTTCACCAAAAATAATGAAAGTGTCATTCTTCCATTCTTGATCACTAATGTGCACATATGCTACACAACTAAAAACTTTAAGATGTGAGAGTTTTACCAACTTTCCACTTCATACCTCCTCTAGTACTTTGTGCTCTAGTGGGTCTTAATTGATTAAGTAAGTTATTGTGTAGACTAATTTTGTGTTGGTAAAACGAACTGCAAAGCAAGCTTTTGGCTCTTTCAGTCAATGTTTGATTCATATGTTCAACTACATCCTTGTGTTGAGAAGTACCCAGAATAGTCTTCTCCATTATGATCTTGTGTTCATAGCAAAACTTCTTAAATTTATTGTCTTCATATTACAACCATTTTCAATTCTAATCTTTTTTGTTTTATATTCAATCATGTCTCATTTTCTACCATGCTTTCCAAATCTTGAAAGTCTCAAATACTTCTAATTTGTTTTAGAAAGTAAACGCATAACTTCCTATAGCGATCATCTATAAAAGTCATAAAGTATTATTTCCCACCAATGGATGAAACAATTGTTGGCCCCCAAACATCAGAGTGGACAAGCTCAAGTCTCTCTTTCTTAGGGGTTCTTCCACTTATCTAAAGGATAACCCGTTTATACTTTTCAAGTGTACAGTTTTCACACATGATGTCAATTTTTATTGATCAAAGACCTGTTAGTGTATCCTTTAAGTGTACGGTATTCATCCTTTTCTCAATCATATGGCCTAACCTTTGGTGTCCTAGATTTGAATTTTCATTTGTTGCAATTGCAATCAAATGACATGCTTCATTAGTTTTGTAAAGAGTACCAATCTTTTAACATGAGCAATTGTCACTGCACTCTTTAAAATCTTCTAGTGATCGTCATGAAAGACTATTGTGTAGCCATCATAGGCTAATTAACCTATTGAGATTAAGTTTTTTGTTAAGTTGGGAATATGTTTAACATTTTTCAATTCCCATACAAACCCATTTAAGTTAATTTCCACTACACCTTCACCCACATCTCACAAGGTTTCTCATTACCAAAGTAAACTTTACCAAGATGTTTAGGGACATGCTTCTCAAAGAATTCTTTCTATGAAGTATCGTAAAAGGGTGTTCCAAAGTCTAACACCCAAGAATCTTCCTTGTTCTCTAAGGAACAAAACAATACATCCTCTCCCTTAACGTAGAATCAACATTGCCTCTACCTTCACCTCTTGATTTTTCTATGCGCACATTTTTATAGTGTCCAATCTTTCCACAATTACAACACTTAATTGTTTTTGAGTTATGAAAATTGCCATGATTCTTGAACCTAGACCTCCTATCCGTAAGTTTACCACGTCCATTTCCTCTAGTTAAATTTCTTTATCATGACTCTATAAGTAAAACTGAAGAGGTTGAAGATTCACCTGACTCTCTTCACTAAGAACTAGATCTCGAACATTGTTGAATTTCAACTTATTGTTTCTCGATGATCTACTTACAATTGTGACAGTAGTGTTCCAACTTTTTGGTGTAGAAGACAAAAGTATCAATACTCATACTTCTTCATCAAAATCGATTTTAACTAAACTAAATTAGATTGTGACTATATTGAGTTCATTGAGATGTTCAACTATTAATACACCTTTTGTAATATGAAAATTAAATAATTGTCTCATCACATGAACTTTGTTTGAGATGAAAGGTTTTTTTATACATATTACAAAGAGCCTCTATAAGACCCACCATGGTCTTTTATCTTGTAATATTAAATGCAACATTGAGGGATATCTTCAAAAAGATATCTCCGAGGGCTTGTCTATCAAAAAGAGTTCAATCTTCATCTTTTATGCCCTCTACTTTGCTTTTAGGTTGATACAACTTTTTCTGATACAAATAAACTTCAATTTGCTTCTTTTAAATGACAAAGTCCACATCATCAAACTTTTCAATTTCATCTTTCTTTCCTATGCAACTATTACTCCAACTCAAATTTAATTTCCTCTAGATCGTTTATAATAATAAATAATAGTAACAATCAAGCTCAAATAACACATATTTTCTATAATCATTTTTATGAGAAACAAAATATATGCGAAATAATCACACACAAAATTGATAATAGAGTTCAACTAGTTATGCTTACATCTTTGAATTGTTGCAAACCTCTTATTTGAAAGAAAAAAAAAATTATTGAATAGATAGTTACAAAACACTCAACTTACAACCCAAATAAACTTAGAAAAATAGAATATTATTTTTCTCTCTTTTATCTCTTGTTTTGTTCTTATCGGTGGAATGTATGATGAGTTTTTCATGCGATTTATGCATACATGCAATATATCAATTCCTCAGATTTTATTCTTTATATATGCAATCCTTTCATTTGTATTGATTCATCTATTCTTCATCCGTAAATACACTCTTTACAAAATTTTATTTTATTAATCAACTGCAATAAAACCAATAAAAGGTTATAAATATTTTCTCCCGTGCTTCTTTCCATTGCAAGAATAACTATGTGTTACACTCTCTTATATTATTTTTAATTATTTTTAACTTTTACTCTAATGAATAAATCTTAGAAAAAGCTAATTAATTCATGTATTAATAATTTTAATTTTTTTTTGGACGTAATGTCTTAAATTTTTATGATATTTCAGCATATTTCAATAAAAAAATGTTTTATAAAATTTAAATATTAATAAACTTATCAATTTGAATATGATTTTTAAAATAAAAATGAGCAGATATTGATACAAAAAGCTTTTTCTTTTGCTAAATATGATAAAAAATCTTGAATCCAATGGATAATGCGTATAGTCCTTCTAAATTTGTTATTATTCAAAAACACCTCTAAATGGCAAAGAACAATCTTCTGTCCCCTACCTGTAATCAAAACCAAAATATTAGTGTAAAGGAAAAGTGCTGCAGATGGGGAGGACTCAAATGTCTTGTGCATAGAGGACACGTGCAATTTCTTTAGATCTACTTCTCTGTTTGATCGTGGCAACAAATGATACACATACGTTATCATTCTGCTTTGCAACAATTGACAAATAATGCATGATAATGCATGGGTCAATGCTTTCAAAATCATTTCATACAAAACCAGGGCCCATTTGCCAAGAGATCAAAATCCAACCAAATTCCACTGATGGATGCCATTTGTAACTCAATAAATTCATATCCTATCAACTAACAAACCATCTCTACATGTTCTAGAATCTAAAAAGCTCATTGATTTGGATTTATGTTGCTCCCATTTTTTAGACTAATAAATCTACTATATACACAGGCAAATCTTGTAATTAAACCTTTTGACCCATGCATTCATTTCTTTTCTTTCCTTTCATATATTTACAAAGTTGGATCTAGGAGTGGAAGCAATTACTAGTGTGTTTGTGTGTGTGCCTTTCTAGCCACATTTAAGTGGATGAAAACATGACCACAAAAAATATAGTAGGCGAGGACAACTGTATAAAAAAAAAAAAAAATGATAAAGTTTTTAGTGGTGAAAAAGGGGTTCAAGGTTTAGTTAGAAGTGGAAGGGGGAGTTATGAAAATCAATGCCATCTTAGATGAGCGTTGGGTGATGTAGACTCTTTCATTTAATCCCTTCATCTGCCCCTTCATTGCATAGGGTCCCTCTTGCCTTTAAAACCTCACCACCCCCACCCCACTCCCTCACTTACTACCATCAAATCAAACCCTAGCTACCTTGCACCCACCTCAAAGTGCTAAACTCACTCCATCATGCCTCATTTCTCAAACTCAGTGAAGCTCAAGTATGTCAAACTTGGCTACCAATACCTTGTCAACCACATCATAACCCTCACCCTCATACCCATCATTCTTGGAATCCTCATAGAGCTACTTCGCTTAGGCCCAGATGAGATCCTCAACCTTTGGAACTCTCTTCACCTTCACCTCCTTCAAATCCTCTCCTCTGCCTTCCTCCTCATCATCATCGCCACCATCTACTTCATGTCCAAGCCACGCACGGTCTTCCTCATCGACTACGCCTGCTTCAAGCCCCCAGTCACGTGCCGTGTCCCTTTCGCCACCTTCATGGAACACTCCAGGCTCATACTCAAAAACAACCCCAAAAGCGTGGAGTTTCAGATGAGGATTCTAGAAAGATCTGGCCTTGGAGAAGAAACATGTCTACCCCCAGCGATCCATTATATTCCACCCAAACCCACCATGGAAGCAGCGAGAGGTGAAGCTGAACTTGTGATATTCTCAGCCATGGACTCGCTGTTCGAGAAAACGGGTCTGAAGCCGAAGGACATCGACATTCTCATAGTGAACTGCAGCCTCTTTTCTCCAACCCCATCTTTGTCCGCCATGGTGATCAACAAGTACAAACTCAGAAGCAACATCAAGAGCTTCAACCTCTCGGGAATGGGGTGCAGTGCCGGCCTTATTTCCATCGACTTGGCGCGTGACCTTCTCCAAATCCACCCCAACTCGAACGCTGTGGTTGTGAGCACGGAGATCATCACCCCCAACTACTACCAGGGCAATGAGAGAGCCATGCTTCTTCCAAACTGCTTGTTCAGAATGGGTGGTGCTGCCATTCTCTTGTCCAACATCAAATCGGAACGCAAGAGGGCTAAGTACAGATTGGTTCACGTGGTTAGAACGAACAAGGGTTCTGACGACAAAGCGTTCCGTTGTGTGTTTGAAGAGGAGGACAAAGAAGGAAAAGTGGGGATTTCGCTTTCCAAGGACTTGATGGCCATAGCAGGAGAAGCATTGAAGTCCAACATAACTACCATGGGACCCCTCGTGCTTCCTGCTTCAGAGCAGTTACTTTTCCTTTTAACGCTCATTGGGAGGAAAATCTTCAACCCCAGATGGAAGCCTTACATCCCTGACTTCAAACAAGCCTTTGAGCACTTCTGCATCCACGCTGGTGGGCGTGCTGTGATCGACGAGTTGCAGAAGAATCTTCAACTTTCTGCTGAGCATGTGGAGGCTTCGAGGATGACCCTTCACCGGTTCGGGAACACTTCTTCTTCCTCGCTGTGGTACGAACTGAACTACATTGAGTCCAAGGGAAGAATGAAGAGAGGAGATAGGGTTTGGCAGATTGCATTCGGAAGCGGGTTCAAGTGCAACAGTGCTGTTTGGAAGTGTAACAGAACCATTGAGACACCCTTTGATGGTCCTTGGAGTGATTGCATTGATCGTTACCCAGTTCACATTCCAGAGATCGTTAAGCTCTAGACGATGTGGAACATGGAAAACAAATTGCAAAAGAGAAATACAAGCAACACTCTTCATCCTTGTCTAAATCATTCTTTTAAATACGCAATATTAGTACTTAGAATTTATCAGAAATCACAAGATTCATGTGGTTCTGACTCTTCTTTCAGTGAGTCACAACTCATGATTTTGTAATTTCGAATAAATTTTACAAAATAAGAAAAGTTGTGTCTGAAGAATGTTTAGACAGTAAAAAAAATCACAGCGTTCTGCAGGTTTACTTTAAGTTATTTGGGAAAAGAAAATCGAGTTTTAGTTGTTTACTTCCTGTTTCTCATTCCTTTGTCATACTTATTGTTCATGTTTCTTCGTATTTGGATTGTTTTTTCCTAGACAATCACGAGAGCTTGTTGTGAATTTGCTTAGAGGAAAATTCACATCGGAGCTTCTATGATACGTGTCATGTAAGGGAAATAGAACTCCAGATCCTATACATTAATTCGTTGTAGTTGCTTGATGTAATGAACTCAATAAAATGCAAGGGAAGGAAATCAATACGTTGGAACCAATAACAGTAAATATATTATTATTTTATTATAATATAATATTTTATTTAAAAAGCAATTGTGAAGTAGATTATTCTTTTAATAGTTGTGTCAAAAAGGTATTTCCAGTGTTACACCTCCACGTGTCAAATGGTAAGAGTACACCTTAACGCGTAGTAATGTAAAGGTTATCTTTATGTGTCAAGAAACCAACATTTAAAGTATAAATGTTTATCGATATCATTGCTAAACAAATTTCAAAATGTTCGTATTTTCGTCGGTATAAAAGTTGGTTAATAATCTATTTCTTTATAATACTACATAATGTATTACATGTATTAGGTAGAATTAATATATAAACATTAGAATAAAGAAGGTTATTATAAAAGTTTATAAGTTACAAGTTTAGAAAATTTAATGATTAATCATGTTAAAATATTTGGTTAAGTTATCATACCATTTTGTTATTATGGTAATGGAAAGTCATTATAATTTTTATATTGGTTATGATAGACGCAATAGTAGTGTAAAGATGATGTATTTGTGTGAAAAAAAAAATAGTTAAAAGTATAAAACTTTATGTTTATCTGTATCAAAATTTAGTAGTTAATGAAGTGAGTGTTGGGGAAAAATACGCAGAACTTTCCCATACAGTCAGATTTATGAGAGTGAAATAACAGCGGAATAATTGTACACACCAATTTGATAACGGAGTTCGGCCAATACTGCCTACGTCTCCGGACTGCTGCAG
>Ga0209700_103080_pt1 | contig 32557 bp, 16 predicted proteins | sample SiratroredBW_FD_187528 | JGI IMG/M metagenome (GOLD analysis project Ga0209700, IMG submission 187528) | Root nodule microbial communities of legume samples collected from California, USA - Siratro red BW (SPAdes) (version 2) | ecosystem: Host-associated > Plants > Roots > Nodule | place: USA...
AAAGTTTAATAAAAAAAAAAAAAAAAAACAATACATTGATCATATCCTAAGACAAGTACATATAAGTAAAAGTAAGAATTAAATAAAACTAATTGTTTACATAAAAAAACATGATACTTTAAGTTGATTACATAGATCTATTCAGTATTGTTTTTTAATTAACTTTGACTAGGCTTCTTTTCTACTAACATTAACAAGGTTATATCTCAACCCATATCAGTCAATATTTTTTTATCAATGACAATGCAACTATTTTCAAAAGAAATAAGTTACGGATTTGTAATTGATGTTAATAAAAGTTATTTTTTACTTGAGATTGTTAGAATTATTTTATCTATTGATCTAAGTCAAGACTATTTCTTAGTTGACGTTTATCAAGATTTTTTCTATCCATATCGATGAGATTATTTTCTAGTAGTTGTCAACCAAATTTTTCAATTGAAGTATGTAAATTTTTTTTATCAATCTATCCAATGCTTTTATTTTTCCATAGAATCACTGATGTTATATAGTGGTAGTTTTTGTAATTGGTGATAAGTGAAATAATTTATCCAAATAATAAAATTAAAAAAATTAATTAATTAAAATTATTTTATCTAAATTAAATCATTTGAAATGAAAGTAATTTAAATTCAATGTATTTAAATTTTCTGAAAATTTATAAAATTTCTTCAAATCAACAATTTGATTTTCTCTTTTTAGATTATTATTTCTTACTTCAATTGAAATACTTTGTGCTTTACTTAAGATGCTTTTGGTTGGGTTACAACAAAAAAATCCATTACTCCATGCCCTTTAGCATTTGGGCTCCCTCTTTGTCGTTAATTTAATAGGCATCATCGTGATGGGAGAGCTTGTTCCTGCACCTTCAAATTTTCTTTAAGGCACCTACAAATTTTTTGAAAATCCTAAAAATAATCTGTTTGTAAAGACAATTTTACTCCTTTGTATGTTAAAAAATATAATAGTAAAAGATAGAGGTGCCTTCACGTTTCCGGTACGGGTCATTTCGTAATTTATTTTATACTTCCGGATCAAGTAATTCCGGAAGTTATTTTTTGAAAAACAATTCACTTTCGGAATATTTTATTTTAGAATTTATTTAAAAAAATTACTTTCGGAATGAGTTGTTCTACAAAGTAATTTTAAATGTTAACTGTTTGAAAAAAAAAACACTTTTAAAATGAGTTGTTTTAGAAGCTAATATTAATTATAGATATAAAATTGGCTTCTAGAAGAGTCCATTCCGAAAATATATTTCCAAAAAAAAGAACTTACCCTCAATAACAAAATCACCACCAAATCATTTCCAAAACTTTCCATAAATCATTATCATTTTTACCTCATACTGTTAATAAGTGATGGACGACGATGAATTTCGAAACTCAAACCGGTGACGACAACTGTAATGAAATGGAGTTGTGAAATGGTGGGCGACACAGAAAGTGAAAGAGAATAAAGGTGGAAGAATTTACGAAGTTAAAATAGTCTGGATATGAATAACACTTTGAAGAAACATTTTGGACGTGCAGGAAGAAGCAGTCCCGTGATGGTATACATTTTGTACTCTTTCATGAGCCCATTCCCCTTATGAAGCTTAATTATTGTGTTCTCAAATTCTTGGATATAATGAAAAACAAAAAGTATAATCAACATAGAAAAATGGCGTTAGCATGTGTTTTATTTCGTTCCCTCGATGACCAATCCATTTTTCACAACACTAAAAAAGAAAAAGTGGTTGGACCAATAGAGTCACGTAACATGGGGTTCCTAATCATACAAATATAAACTTGTTATACAATTACAACAAATACCCTATCCAAATTCAATTCTATTTTATTCATTCTCTTCATGAATAAGGTTATTACTATGTTCAATCACACAAGGAAAGAGAGAGAAAAAGATTGGTAAAGGTCATGTGCTAATGAGACACAACACATTACAATTTGGATATAAAAAAATAAACCATGTGATGTTTGGGAGAAAGGATAAGGTGTAGGAATGAGTTGGAGTCACGATGTTTGGAAGAGAGAGACAACTATAGATGCTACTACTATTACTATTTTCCAAAGGGATTCCTTAGAGAGAAGATGTGATAAGAAAGAGAGAGATTCATTTATAATCTAAGTTTTATGATTGTGAAGGGATATTATTGCATTGTTCCCTAACCACCCAAGCATCCAAGAGTTTTAACATGAATTGGATGTTCCCTCTTTTCTTATTTTAAGATATGTGCAAACTCAAGCATTTATTTATTTTTCCTTTTATGACCATGCTTTTCTAGTTTAGTTTTTTTTTTCTTTGTCATGTTACCTTTTTTGCTTATTAATTGTAAGTTGTTTTTTTCTTTAATTCCAATCTATGATTTTTATTTCTTATTTCTTTTATTTTAGATTTCATTTTTTTAACAAAATCAATTTTAGTTAAACTTTCAATTTTATATATGTTTTTTATGTTGTTTCCAATTGAACTTAACGTATTCATTGAAGATATCGTCAAGAAATAATTGAATTAACTAAAATATACAAAAAAGAATGAACATATTTAAATTGAAAATTTAACCAAAATTTTAAATTATCCAAAATACGGAAACAGCGTAGATTAGAATTATAGAGAGACTAAAAGTGCAGTTTAGTCTAACTTTTTTATCTTAAAGTAAAATATTTATTATTTATATTGATATATAATTTCTAATGCAAAACTGGACTGATTATCTATAATATGTTTTTATTTTAATTTCATTTTTTTATTCATAATTTGAAACCTTATTCAAAATATTTCTATTCCCCTTAAATCAATTATGTGTTGATAGATTGGCTTAGGCCATAAACTTCTTGAATTTCCTAAAACTAACAAAAAAAAGAAGAATTTTCTTTTAAAATGCATCGCTGGTAACATATACAATAAAAATTTGAAGAAAGATTTGTGAAGCCAATTTTATCTGTAAGCATGAAGGAAAGGAGATACAGTTTGAAATTAAATTGAAGGTTCGTTAATTATTAGACTTAAAAATATGAATATTAGTCACATATAGCTGTGATTGTTTAAATTTATGAGCAAGCATCAGAATCATAATGTTACTTTGAATCCACTCATTATCAAGGAAGAATATTAGCTTGCAACTAACAATTATCTCTCAACAATGTCTTTTCATTCTCAAACTTACAAATCAAAATGACGCCTACGAGGCCACACATGAGATGTTCCATTGCAATATATCGCAATTTCTCGGCTGAATCTATAGTACATAGGTACAATAGATTAAAATGAATACAGTTTAAAAAAACTAAACTGTATAATATTTGTGAATCAAAGGTAATTAGAATGTACAATCTTTAAAAACCCTTATGCAACGTGATTGCAAATTGTGGTGATTGATTTTAAATTATGTTTAATAGATGGAGAACTTAATTAAATGATGACATCGTCTCATTTAAAGAAATAAAAGATTATTTATTAAAAATAATTTAGTAATGTTAAGATTAGACTATTTTACGGGTCTCATTGTCTTAACATTTTTTCTTAAATAAGTTTTCTCTTATTTCTGGCCTTAAGTTATATATATACAAATTGTTGCGTGTATAAACAATATATTATATCTCCTGAAACTTTATGTATAGAATCTTCTAGTGTTAATAAAAGTGTTTGATTTAAATCTTGTTCTTGTGTTTATTTTTTGCTTGTTATTATTACCAACCCAAAAATTGGCAATGTTTGTGGGGTCAAGAAAAAGAAAGTTAAGAAATTAAAAACATGAAAACCAAGTTTGATATCGATAAATTTTTCAGGGAGAACGACTTTGAATTGTGGAGAATTAAGATAGAGGTCATCTTGATATAACAAGATTGTGTTAATGCTTTAATGGGTGAGGTAAACATGTTAACGTCTATATCTAAAAAGAAGAAGGCTAACATGATCAACAAAGCTAGGAGTGTCATACTTTTGTGTCTTAGTGATAAAACAATGAGGGAAGTCACAAGGAGAAAAATGTTATATCAATGAAGATGAAACTTGAGTCACTGTATATGACTAAGTTTTTAGCACACAAACTCTAATTGAAGTAAAAATTGTAGTCATTCAGGATGATCAAGTCAAGAACAATGATAGAGCAACTAGTGGATTTCGACAAAATTTTGGACGATCTGTAGAACATTGAGGTGAAGCTTGAAGATAAGGATGTGACTTTACTTCTTCATGACACCTTGCCTAAGATATATGAATATTTTAAGGACACCTTATTTTCTATGAAAGAGGTAATCATTACTCTTAAGGAGGTGCAAACCTCAATAAGAACTAAGGACCTTCAAAAGTTTCAAGAGTCTAATAAGAGAGAGGATAATGAGTTGAGTTTGGATGTGTCAAAGTCAAAAGAAAATAACAGGAAGGGGATTTAAGGGGGAAAGTCAAAGCAATATTCCTCAGATGATAAGGTAGAAGTTAAGTGCTACAAGTGGCACAAGAAAGGCCGCTTTAAGTTGAGTTGTTAAGAGAATGAGAGAAATGAGAAAAACAAGAAGTCTCATTTCAAGAAGGAACTTGTTGATGTTGCGATAGCTTTTAATAGTTATGAGATTGCAAGGGTGTTAGTAGTGTTTGTGTTTGATACACAAAGAAGATGAGTTATGCACATAGGATGCACTTACTACATATGTTCTATGAAGGAGTTCTTTAAGACCTTGGAACTAAAAGAATGCGGGGTAGTCCTGCCTGGAAACAGTAAAACTTGTAAGGTTCAAGGCATGTGGTTTATCATATTAAAGATGTTTGATAATTGGGAGGTGTTGCTACAAGAAGTGAGGTATGCTCTACAGCTCAAGATAAATCTTTTTCCAATCATCATATTTGATTAGATTGGTTTAACTACCAATATTGAACAAGGAATGAACAAGATCATGAGGAGAACGTCTATAGTTGCAAAAGAGGTGAAAAAGAATGGTTTTTACATATTAGATGGTTCAACAATAATCGTGCATGTGTATGTGGCTAGTCAATGATGCAAAATAAAGTACAATTGTGACATCTGAGGTTGGAGATATTAGTAAGAGGGGTTTGGTGGAATTTGAGATGCAGAACCTACTAAGCAGTAATATGATGGAGTGGTTGCAATTTTGTGATCATTGTGTAGTGAGAAAGACTCATAGATTGAAGTTTGACACTGGTAACATGTGTCAAGTAGACCCTTTGAGTATGCTTATGAAGACTTGTGAGGTTCGACGTAAGCTAATAATCATTAGGGAGGGAATTATTCCTCAATATCATAGACGATTACTCAAGGAGGGTGTGGATCTATATCTTGAAAAGTAAGATTGAGACTTTTCATAGGTTTAAGGAGTGACACACCATGATGAGTAATTAGCATGGGATCAAACTTAAAGTGTTTATGACAAATAATGGGTTGGAGTTTATTTCATGAAAGTTTAAATGAGTTTTGCAAGGTAAAAGGTATAAAGAGGTACAAGATGGTTGCAGGTACACTACAAAAATGAGCTAGTTGAGAGAATGAATAGAACCATTTTTTGGAGAAGGTGAGATGTATGCTTCTAAGAGATAAATTATCCAAGTCCTTCTTATCAGAAGTTGCAAATATTGTCGTCTACATGATAAACAAAAGTTCATTCTTTGGTTTCAATTGCAAGACTACTATGGAAGTATGGAATGGAAAACTAGCAAATTATGATAATATAAAGATCTTTGACACCTTAGCATTTGCACATATTAAGAAGGATAAACTAGAAGCACAAACTGGAAGATGTATCTTTGTTGTATATGTCGAAGGTATGAAGGGGTACAAACTTTGGAAGTTAGAGCTTGGAAAGTCTAGATGTTTTATTACCAAGGACATCATATTCAATGAGACTCGAATGGTTATAGTGTGCATAGATCTAGAGTAAGGTAAGGAGATGTTTTGTTACCAAGGACATCACATAAAGCTTTAGTTACCCGAGCTCCTAGCATATAGAAAGGTAGGAAGGAGATGACATGTTAATGGAGTAGGGAACATAATGTATGGGATGGTTTGAAGTGGATTTGGCACATGTTGTTAGTATGGTCAACAAGTTCATGACAAATCTTGAATGTGCTCGTTGTGGGTGTTAATATATCTTAATGGAATAATATCATTTAGTCTAGTGTATAAATGGTCTACCAATAGCATAGTTGCTATAGAGGGGTTTGTAATCGCTGACTATGCAGACAATGTTGTATAAAAAAGTTTATTTCTGACTATGTATTTATATTATTTATAATTGTAGTTAGTTAGCATATTAGCTTATAATATGTTGTGGCCTTATCTACTAATCATACATAGTATATAACATTATAGAGGGGTGAAGGAGACATTGTGGTTGAAAGGAATGATGAGAGAGTTGCGTATTATGCAGGGACTGTGTGTCTATTCATTATGATAGTCAAAGTGTTATTCTAATTGATCATCAAATCTATCATAAAAGGATAAAATACATAGATGTTAAATTACACTTTGTGAGAGAAATTGTTGAGTTTGGGGATCTCATAATTGATAAGATAGCCTCAAAGGATAATCCTGTAAAGATGTGTTTACAAAGTCTTTGCCAAGATTGAAGTTCAAATAATGCATGGAGTGGATTAATTTTTCATTTGAGGACAAAGGAATATGATGTTGGAAGTTCTTCCACAATTTGGAATTAAGGTGATTGTGATGATTGACTCTAAATCATGTTTAACAAACAATATATTGAAGAGCTCATTCAGATAATAATATCGTTTGATGAAAGGGAACATAAGACCATATACTAGAGATAATCTAATAGTGTTAATACTATAGTTAAACCATATAACATGTCTTGTTGAAATTATTTTAAAAAGTTTTATTTATAAAATTTTAAGATATTTCAACCCTTATATTCTATATATTGTTGAAATTATTTTAAAAGTTTTATTTATACAATTTTAAGATATTTCAACCCTTATATTCTATATATAAGATTCTTGGATATATAAACAAATATATAAACAAGATATTGTATCTGGTAAGATTTTATATATTGAAAGTTCTAATGTCAATAAAAATATTTTCATTTGATTTTGTCTTTTCTTGTTTATTATTATTACAAATCCAACACACTTATCCTTTAAAAACAATAATAACAATAAAATTTTATCATGAATATTTATTATAGAACGAGTACACGTGTAAAATAAATCTTATGTTTATGAATAAAAAATAGTTTTAAAATATATAACAGAACGAGATTGTGAAATTAAAAATATTTGATTTAATATTCTTATTAATTTATTACTATAAGATCATATACATAGAAGTGAATGAGACAAAAAAAAAAAAAAGATTACTTAGGAAAAATATTGATGAGAAAAAAATAGATAAAAAATATAGACATGTTGATCATCTTCATCCCTAAATTAAACTATTCTATTATAAGAAATTTATTTTATAATAATTTTCAATAAAAAAATTGTACTTAAAAACTTAAAATGATTTTAATAAAATGAAGAAATATACAATATTGTTAGAAGTAAATGACAAATAAAGAATTAAGAATAAAATAAACAAATTTAGACAATTGATTGGAAAACAAAGGGTTGACAAAAAAAAGAGAAAAGAAATAACAAAATAATATACAATTGAATTTATTCCTAGAATGAAAATATGCTTGAAACTTGATTCTTTTAGGCTTTGTATGGTTGGGAGAGTGGATTTGAGAGGATGAATTTGAAGGGATTTGAGTGGCTTGTGTGTGGATGAGAAGGTTGTTTGGATTAATGGATGGATGGTAAGATTTGAAGGGATTTGAGGGAATTGGTTATGAAAGTTTGGGATTGATTTGATAGATGTTATAGATTTGTTTTTATTTTTTTAATTGATATATTTCTGAAATTATTAATTAATCCTTATGACATAAGATGGTAAAAAATTAAAATGAATTAGATTAAATTGATTTTAATGTAAAAAATATAGAAACTGAATTAACTAACTAGATACTTTTTAGTAGGTTGATAATGATTTTAATTAATCCAACCCATGATCATCCTTATTTTTGTGTGCTAATAATTTTATATTTAAAAGAAAATAAAACGGTTTTTAAAATGAATAAAAATATTTTAAATAACATCTTCTCCCCTCAATTTCATTTCATCATATATATTGAATCAAATAAGGAGACAAAAATATATTTTTTTCTGATTTACTTCAATTAAACATTAAGTAAACATATTTTCATCAACAAAAAATAAAAAAGAAGAATAAATAGAAAACAATATAATATTTATAATATACTTTTATTATTTTTTTTATAAAGTAAACAATTTTTAGTGATTTAATTATTTTAGGTCAATAATATAATTATGAATGGATAGATTGTATTGAGTATGGGTAGATTGAAGAGAGATTAATTATATTATAGCTATTTTGGAAAAAAGGGAAGTATTATGAATGAAAAAAGAATATATATAATTATTGAAATCTTTGAAGAATTAAGTATAAATCAGTTTATTTTTCATATATAATATATATATTGATACAAACCCTAAACCCACTTAAATGAGTGTTTTGTAATTTCCAAAGTTAAGGGTATTTCGTAATTTCCACTTCATTTACAAGGGCTATTTCATAATTTTGATCTTCATCCCTTCAAATCCCTGCAAATTTCTTCAGATGAGGGAAGATCATCCTGTAAATCTCTCCGCATCCATCCTTCCAAATCAGGTCAACCAAACAACCTTCATCCCCTCAAATCCATCTTCTTGAATAGTAAATTCCCTCAAATCAATCCAACCAAACACAACCTTAAGGTTACAAATCCAATGCAAAACATAACTAAGCAAAAATAAAAATTGAAACCGTCACAATGGCGAAGATGAAGACTTTCACAAATTCATAAACGATAAAAGCATAAATGTCTCTTCTATATCTAAATTTGTAGATTGAAATTTCTCTATGGTAAAGAAGTTTATAGTACTCTTCAATTGAAAGAAAAATTTAAAAAAAAAAAATTAAAAATAGTGTAAATTAAATTATACCTACACTGTTAGAATAAAAACAATTAAATTATGTTAAACTTGATCTTGTTTTAGAAGATAGATTTAATCAACAAAAGATAAATAAAAAAAATTCTCTTAAATACAAACTTTAGTTACCTTGATTAAACTGAAGTGAACTGATTATTAATTAATTTAATTTAACAATCAACTTACATATAAAAAAATAATAATTGTATTCGCCAGTTTACATAATGATAAAAGATAGAAAAAAATGATTGAAAATTAGTTAAAGAAGTTGTCTACTTTATCTATATATATTATAGATAGATGGATTATTTATCAAATATAATAAATTTAAATTTGTTTTGTGTTCTGATGATACAGAAGATAATTAATATTTAATTAAACACTAACTTAACAGTGGGTTGTTGAATTTGGTTGAATGTATCCTAGTGAAACATTATAGTGAAACATTATAGGTCTTTTAGGCTGAAAGTGGTGAAATTGTGCAATAACTTCAGTGCCCTAATTCTCAAACTGAAATTATGACCCTCTAACTAAGACACATACTGCCAAACCTCTACTCAAGTACGGATCCAATTCATGACTATGAAGAATAAATGAACTCTCCATTTTAAAATTTCAGGTGTTTCAGCTTTCATGCATACAAATATTTTATTTTATGTAAATTTAGACCATATTACTCTCTTTTACTTATTTATTATATTATTTTCTTTTATATTTAAGTAAAACAATTTTCAATACTTTTTTCACCTAAGTGCTGTGTAACTTCATTACTACAATTATTGGAAAAACATTATACAAATCTTCGAGTATACAATTGCAGATGTTTCTTTTTCTAGCAACTGCTATAGAAATCTTCATATTATATATATATATATGTATGCATAATTTAGTTCTTCCATATGATTATGTGTTACTTTTGATATAAAGAATCCTTTCCGTGTAAAAATCTTTATCTATGTGACCCAAACAAATAATTATATTAGTTAATAGATAAAATTATATACGATGTCTGATGTCATTTCTGTTTCAAACTTTTAAAATAATAAATTTATGATTCTTTTTTTTCGTATATAGTATTTAATTTTTTAATTTTTATTTCATGTAAGACTGAGAATATGTCTTTTTCATCAGTTTTAGACCTTCCTTCCCCAGTTCCAACCTCATAATCCCTGAATTTTTATCTAAAAAGAATTGGACGATGACTAGCACCCTACACTCTGAATCTTCTTGCCACAATGCAGTACATGTGCAATTAAACTATATAATGTTTATGCTTCAACATAAACCAAATATTTGGTTAATGTAAAAACACTTCCCTCCATTAATTATTCATGTACATCAAAGGGTATAATTGAAAATAACTGTACAAATACGTTAAAATTCTAAAATAATAAAAGTTATAAAAAAACTAAAACATCCAAACTTTCGAAATGGAAGGAATATAAAAGTTCCTTTTCCATTATATGTCTGATCATTAGCGTTTACCATATAAATATAGAACGATATTACTCTTATCTTTCAAGAACAATTAAAACCTTTTATTAGATAGATATCTAGGAGGAGGAGTGAGGTATGGTGATATCAATAAATCTTCTTAAGTCAAAGATGTGTCTTGTCAACTAGGTCTAGTTCAGTTTATTCGCTTATAAAAAAAAAATTACATATAATTATAACTCGAAGGAATAAGTGAAATGAAATAATTATATATACATAAAATATAATTTTTATTTAATAAATTATTATTTTAGGATTGAATTATATTTACATATTTTAAAATACTATGGAAGTTTACGATTAGTATACATATCAATTTATCTTATTGGATTATCTTTCTATGTCTATTCTTATAAATTTTGCATTTTAGATATTCAACTTTTAGATGGGTAAGGAAAGCGTTAAAATTTTCAACTTGATTAAATATATAATCAATTTATTATACATGTAAAGTAGAGACAATGATTAATTAAGAAGTTGATTTTATAAGATATAGTTAACTAAAAAATTAATTTTCAAAAAAATACTTGATAATAGTTCATCTCTGTTGTGGTACGCCAAAAGTGGCCAACTTTGGCAAATGCACTAAACCATTTACCACAAAATGCTCCACCCATCCACTACAACTACTACACCATAAAATCACCATAACCAATCTTCATCAATTCCATGTCGCATAAATAAATTGCAATATTGGGACACGTAATGCTTATATGTTCAATTGTTGATCGTTGATAAGGCATGTGCGTCAAACTATATATATGTTAGATAAACAGAAAATAAACTAAAAAAAAATATTGAGATTCATACCTAAAGTTCACAAATACAAGCATTAACCGTGTAAGGTAGATAAGCACATCTTAAGTGAGAATGAACTTGTTCTTCATTTCCATCATTAGCGGTGAGCACCACCATGTGAATGTTCTTCATAGTAACGTAAGCAATGAGATTTCATTTTTGTTTAGGTTTAATTTGAAGTCAACCTTAAATGAATAACTTTGTGTTAATTTAATTATAATTTATTTTCTAAATGTCAAGCTCCATATGTGATCGTTTCTTTTTGAAAGTAATGTGAATTCCTTGTCACATTAATTTCATAGAATGATCTAGGGTCGATTAAGACAAGTAGATTGATTGGAGCCACCATTAGAATTTGAAACAATAGTACTCCTATCTAATAGACACATAACTTCCAACATCATATAAAAAGAACTCCACTTTTTTCTCCTTCTAATTGTCTTTCTTGGTCCGAATTAGGTTTGATAATTACGTGTAGCTCAAAATATTGATTTAAACAATAAACAAGAAAGTATGGGACAAAACATTAGCTAAATTGGTAAATGTTAGGAGTTGATTTGAATTAGAAATTCCAATAATATATACTAGTTATGTTCTTAATTATATGTTCCTTGACTTTAGATAGAAAGCTTAAATCATGGCTATAATCTTCATACACGAGTTAAAAATTATTGTTTTTGCTTGGACCGTTCATGAATTCATGCGAGATTGGAGAAAGTTATTCTAGAACATTGAATAAATATGAAGATTCTTGTTCGTTATCCAATGAATAGAACCATGCATGTTTTATATTTATTTTGTTTATTTTATTTATACTATAGAAGATGGGAGGCAACTATGTATACCCGAATGAAGGTTTTGAGAACAAATGTATTGCATGAATTATTATAGGGTTGTTAGAGATAATAAATGAACTAAAAATTGTAGCCGGTTGAGGCCACCTATCAATGAGAAAAATATATATTTTCCCACAATTAGAAAATAACTTGATAAAATTATTTTTATTTTACATAAAATAAAACATTGAAGTTATATTTTATAATTATGGACCTAATTTGACTTTATTATTTTGAAAAGTTGCGTTTCGATTGGATATTATCTACATGTCATCACTAGCATAATATTACTTTATTATTTTGAAAACTTTTTTTCATATTTATAAAAATTTGTCTATGTGATATGATATAATTTTAGTATAAGAAAGAAGGATGAAAATTATGTTATTATGATACGATAGCAGTAATTATGAGAGTTAAAAAAAATGATTTAAGGTCTTGTTTGAAATGAAATTGGAATTTGCTAGTTATCCATAAAATTACTTATCTATAAAATTGTATTTTTATTGGTTTGGATTAAAACATCATTTTAATACAATTTTAATAATTTTTGATATTCTGCTTCCGAACTAAGTTAGAATTTGTTCTTTTCTCATAAAGTTATTTTTTTTTATTTGTCGCAATAGTCTTCTTTTTTTTAAGTTAAAATTTATTACTTTTCTATAATTTTTTTATTAGTTTAGATTAGAACACCAAATACAATTTATTCTTATAAATAGGAAGAGTTATTATTTGCAGTGAAATTGTCTCATTATTGTACAATCTTTATCCTATTTTCTTTTTACTGAAATTGTTCTGCTTAGCATGATCTTAATTTAAATAAAAATTTTTAACATTGTTCTGAAATTGCCCCCGACAATTGTGTCTACCTAGGCATGATTACTCATTTTTATAAATAAAAAAAATCATTTTCATAAATATGTAAAAAAAAAAAATTGTATAATTTTGATGTTTTAACCACAAAAGCATTACAACAATGTCATCTTCACTGAATGAACATTCACATCTTCAAAATAAATTTCTGTATGATTTTGGGATAACTCATTTTTATTCACGATATCTTTCAGTATTTTAACTTGTTAATTGTGTGAATTTGTATCTAGAATTTACATATAGTGTGTGGCATCTTTTGCACTTGCATGTGTTTTGTTGATGCATCTAGCTAGTTGTCACTGATCTTTAATGGAGTGCCTCGTGTTGGCCTATTGAGCATGCCTTGTGTAGCAGTAAGGTTGAGTTTGATCTCTCAAAAGAAAAACATGCGTTTCTGCTTTTGTTTTTCCTACATAGCTACCTATAGCTACAAGTTCATAAAAGAAAATGAAGAATCTTCTACGTACTTTGCATGATTTTTGTATAGCTATTCCGATATTTTCTACATTCCATTCATTTTAGATCGGGTAACGCGTAACTGATAGATCTAGGATGAAAAAAAAAACACACACACACACTTGGATTTTGATAATTAAACATATGTTCATAAATAAAAAGGGTTTTTCTAAACCCATTTTTTGAACTAGAAAAAAAAAAACGAATGACAAATACTTAAAATTATATAAATATCTCTAGTTTTATAAACTTGTTTATTTGTGTCAACAACATTTTCTTAGAAAAAAAAATTGAAGAGAGAAGATGGGTGAATCAATTTATTTAAGGTATAAAAAGCTTTTAAAATCCTAAAATGAGAAATAATATCTCAAATTTATAATTTAATAAAATGAAATCGATGAATTTTCATTTTATTCAACTAATTTCGGATTTAATTAACAACCCTTCTTTTAAGGTTGTATTTCTTATAGAAAATAAGCCGGGCTATAGATTGATATTTAGCAGAACACTATTATATTAAATTTCTCATAACCTCTAAAATATACAAAAGTACCACTTGAATTAATATTTGATATATTGAAATAAAATTATAATAAATTGGATTACTTAAATCATAACACTCACTAACTTGAGATACAAGTACATGATTTTCTTCAAGACCAAACAAAATAGGTGTAATGTTCCACTAAAAAACAATTAAATTATATATATATATATATATATATATATATATATATATATATATATATATATATATATATGTGTGTGTGTGTGTGTGAGAGACAGAGAGAGAGAGAGAGAGAGAGGGTGTGTGTGTGTTTTTTTTTATATAAAAATAATCTCATTATAGAAACAATTAATTCTAAGTGTTTTACTTAAGCGAGCATGAAAATGATTACATAACTTTAGTCTTCACACAAAATTCAAGAGACCGTCCATATATACATGATATTTAAAAATATAGTAAATATAATATATCGAGAGATACATTATACATAGTAAAATTTCGTCCCATGAAATCTATTATCTCTATAAAAGATTAAACACAAGTTTTTTTTTTTTTAACGTATAAATAGACTATTGATCATCATTTCAAAAGTTCCCATATTTAAAACATTCTAACCTGAAGTAATTTTCTCACCAAGTTTTTTTTTTTTTTTACTATAACGATTTTCCAATAAACGTTTTATAAGAAAAAGAAAAACTTATATTCTCTTGTGATATTATTCTACGGCCAAATCTTCCTAATGCTTTACAAGAATCGATTAAATGGAGAAGTAATACATTTGATAATATAACAACTGTCTATTTAATAAGAAACAATTATAATGTACGACATTTCCTCCAAGTTTCGTATGAAACAAGACCCAAATCATTGCTAGAAATTGAAACTATGATGATATAAATGATTCTACAAGAAACCATCATAATAAATTCTGAAATAAATAACTGTTTTGTCACAGTGATGAAAAAATAATATTTATATGCATGGCATAATTCAAAATATTTAAATCCAATCACTAACTCAATCATAGTGGCTTAACCCTAAACTAAATCAATCCAACTGTGCAAATGCAAACTCTTGTTAATTTAGATTTTGGACATGAACCGGAAAAAACGGAGATCCAAGTCCGAAAACGCATTGGAGTGTGAGATTTAAGAAAGAAAGAGTATCCAGAAAAGGACACGTGTCAGTAGACAGGGTGTTATATTTGACTTGATTGTTTTTGTGAAATAGAAAAAAGAACATGGCACGTTGCTTAATAATGAGACAATTCGTACACTTACCTAAACTTTCAGGACGCCCCTTTCTTCTCTTTAGCCACTCACATGCCAAATTTTGCTCTTATTTTTTTAATTATGAATTTCAATTTTACATATATAAATAAATAAGAGATAATATATTTGATAAATTTCTATAAATAAAATATTAAAAAAATTAAACGTTACCCTTTTAGAATCACTAAAACCATGTTAATTCCATCATTATTATTCCATTCAAGTAAGACCCAACTAAACTTAAAAGTTGTTACATAACGAGACACTTCTATGAAAGAATGTGACAATAAAAGAGGCAATCCTGTTAAATAATGCATGAGTTACTGTAAATTTTTTAATATTCTTTTCGATTTTTATAAATAAAAGTATTAACTCTTGCCAGAAAATAATTTTCTTTTCCTTCTTTTAACTTTTCCTATCTTGGCAAAAGGAAAATTTTTACCTTAAAAAACTCATTTTTGCTTCTCTTTTCTCTTTATATTTATTAGATTTTGTTTTCATCTCATTCTTTACCAAATTACACATATTTGTGTGTGATTTTAATCCATCTAGCTCTAATATTCATATTTAGTTTTCAAATCCTAAAATTTATAATTTTATACTAAATTTTATCTAATAACACTAATTAATGAAAATGCAACAAAAATAATTTATATGATTATCATATAACTATTAATAAAGAGATTTCTTTTACTAACCTTTTTAATGTATACATTCTCTTATCAAATTTATCCTCACACAACCTATTTTATTGATTTTATTATATGTAAAAAAAAAAAAAAACTATCTATCATAATTAGCGTTTGCATTACAACATTATAAAATTTAATATTTTTTTAATAATTTTTACATTGATCTTTTTATAATTCCAATAAAAATTTTAATAATAACTTTTTATTTAATAATTATTATAAACGTATTTTTTTTTTATTATTGTAAAAAGGTATATACACATATTCATAGGGGCTTACATTTCCACTAATATAAATAAAGAGGTTAATCTCACATTATATCTTCTTATAATAATAGAATATTAACTAATTATAAATCATGTTATATATGTATGGTATTATATAATTGTTTATTTAAGAATTAACAATTATTTAAATAATAATTGTTAACATAGATTGAATTGTTTTTTCATAAATATTCTTGAAAATATGAGTTTTTGAAAAAAAATAACATGTCATTTTTAAAATGATATTTTTGGTACGATATCCTTTTAAACTTGAAAAGCTTAGTATAATTTTTTTGAAATAAAATATAAATGAAAAATATTTTTCACAATTAATACATACTTTTTTTATTTTTTCAATTATGTATATGGACAAAAGAAATAAGACATAATTACCCCAAAAAAATCATTCAAAAAATCAATATCATGTTGTACATTATTTAAACGGGCAAAGCCTTACTTTTTGTAATAAGAAAAGTTAAACATAAAATAAAAATGGTTGATAAATTAAAAAACACACATGAAAAATATTGTTTGGTTTGTGTGCATTGGTGTAGGGGAGTTGCGTAAAGAGAAAGAGAGGAGAGGGGTGCGAGGTGGGAAAAGAAGTAAGAGAGAGAAGCAAAGTAGTTAATGGCAGTTAGAGCGGTGGTAAGTTGGTTACTTCTAGTTACTCATTCCTCTGATTAACTTAACCCTGGTTAAGACTCTCTCCCTCTCCCTTCTCTTTCTCTTCCCATGTACGTGCCTTGCTATTTAAACCCCTCTCCCTCACCTCCCTCTCTGGCTCCATCCTTTTTCTCTCTTCCTCTTCTTCTTCCTCCTTCTCCCTCTCACAACGTTAACAACCAACCACAATAACAAGGTACAGTACTTTGTGTTCAGAGAAGCTGCCAAAAACCACGCAGCAGAGCAATGAAGCAGTTGTCTCTCACACTCTTCACTCTCACCGTTCTGCTTGCGGTGATGCTTTCTGCTGCCGCCAACGCAGTCAATCAAAATGAGATCACCAAACACAAAGCCACAGAATCAAGGTATCTCAGCCACAGAAATGCTTCAAGCTTCCACCTTCTTCCCTGCTTCAAATTCTATCAATTTTTTTTGCTTTAGATTATTTGTTTTCTAGAGTCTCATTTCAGAAATGCTTTTCTCGCGGAATGAACAGGGATGTGGTTGGAGAAAACAAGTTGCGAGTTCAGAGCTTGAAGAATTCGTCGATGGCAGAAAGGTGAGTGTTTTGTTTGCTGCTTCTACGATTTACTGACGTGTGGCTCTTACAATCCGGCCGTCCACGTGGAATCGGGAAAATGAGAGCCGTCGGATTTGGGCGAGCTGTGTTTTCGGCTCGGAAGAGAACTAATCTGAGCCGTTGATTAATTCTGTTGAGGAGTTTATTTGGTTATTATTTAAACGGTGTCGTTTTAGCTGTTCTGCTATTTGTGGAGTGTAGTTGATTTATTTTAGTTTATTTTCAGGTTGGAGGATGCTTTGAATGAACATGCAGTTGATGATCCAGAGGAGATTGCTTCTATGGTTGATGAGTAATATTTCTTTCTCTGTCTCTTCCTCTGTTTCTGTGTGTTAGTTCATTTTTATATTATATAATTTTTTTGCTTTTGTTTTCTAGTGATATTATTGGTTGCTTTATATCCCATCTCATCATAGGTCATGTGCTTCGTAGATTAGTTTAACTGTTTACATTTTTTTATTTGCTTAGAGAAGAGGGCTCACATGATCATTTAACAGAATATAAGGATCAACTGAGAATCAACATGGCAAACCCACTTGGCTTTAGTATTGTTAACGTAGTAATAATTATTGAGATGCAGAACCAAAGAAGGGAAACACATTACTTCTCGTGAATCCACCTGTTGGAATAATAATATTGGATAATAACCTTTTCATTCTTTTTTGGCGAATTTTGCCTTTAAGAAAACTCTGTCAAAGTGGTTAATTTAGCTATGTTTTATTTCAAAGTTACAAGCTATATATGTGTTCTTCTTTTGATAATTAAGAGGGTATCCCAACGACTTTCCATGATTGGGTTTACCCCCAAAATCTATCCCTGTTTAGTACAGGGTAAGATATCCACATCATAACAAATGCCAAGGGATTTTAGAGCAAATTTCCTTGTTGGAACAAATATCACCTCTGCAAAACAAAATCTCCAGAAAAATTCTAAACTAGTAATTGATTGGGAAGGACCTATTGTTTCTTTTGAAAGATTATATTTTAGTACTAAAGTGTTAGTATTTTGAGTGTTATATGAGTTGAGCAAAAAAATTATGTGAAGTATATCAGAAGAAAAATCTTTAATGCTCGAAATTGTCACCTGTAGGAAAAGTTTAAGTGTATAGTTTTATCACACAATAGTTTAGGATCATGTGTAAAGAAAAACGAGAAAAAATAATAGTATTTGATTCCACGATGTGTGACCTTATTCTTTGATGCCTTTCACACACTGACGTATTGAGCAGGGTTGTTATTCCCTTTAGTCATGATGCCAGTAGTTTTTAAAATTCTTTCTTTTTTTCACAATTAATAAGTGTAGTTCATGCTTCAATTAATTCTTCACGTTCTGAAGTTCCCTTACACGTTTCTAAGGAATCAACCCCCATGTTCTATGCAGATGAGATCTCTTAAAAATTGAAGCGTTTATATTCTATTTGCCAGCTTAACCACATGCCAGTGTCTCGAGATCCGACCATTTCGTTCATATAATTTCCTTGTCTTTTTTTATTTTCCTTATCCTAAAATTGCTTTTCCAAGTACAAACACCTTTTTGTACCTAAACTCCAAGTTTCATGACTAATGACTTCAATAAGTCATTCAGCCTTGGGTATACCTGTCATTTCACTTCCTCTTCACATTTTTAGACCAATGGTCCCCTTAATTGCTTCCCTAATCACATTCACCGGTAGACAGTAGGTGAGAGTCATTTTCCACTTGATTCGGTAAACAATACTATTTTAATTATATAACTATAGCATAAATTCCTTTCTTATATCTAATATATGACCTACAGGAAAGTCTTGATATATTGTAAACAGTAATGCCGGTTAGGGGTGTTTTTACTCATATTTATTAGCTTCGATTAATTTCATGCACACTGCATGGATATATAGTTTTAGACATGACGGAAACCAAAATCAAAATCATTAGAGTCACTCTGCATTCTCCAATTGATGTGGATAAAATAATTGCATCAGCCATTCGAAATGATGATTTGGTCCTACGTACAGTTTCGTATCAGTAGATGAAGACTCTTTTGTGCATCATTGATTGCATTTGCCCTCTTGGCATCTCTGCTAGTAGAACAAAATATACAAAGTTGAATTCGGAGTGTTGGGAACTAATGCATCTCCCATTCCCACATCTTCCAACAGGGTGGGGTAATGCACATGAATGATGTTCCTCTCTCCAGCCTGTCTGCAAGAAATGGCTCCAAAATGCAGATCAGATCTGGTTCCACCGTAATACTTTCTAGTCATAGTTGTATTTTGGCCGATCCTGCAGCTGCTGTCTGTCTGACACATATGCTATTCAATGAGACCTCCATGAGCTTATTAAATGACCATCATTCAGGAAATTAATAATAACGCTTTTCGCCACCGACACCCTAAAGTACTAAGCAGAAACTAGATCTCCCCCACCTTCACATTCATTTCTACCAGATAAATTATGCTTGATTCCAATCCCCGATTTTCCGTATGCACCGTATCAGTCCTATCCATGTAGACCCACATGACCGACTCACCACTCCTCCCACCCATGCATAAATTCATTCCCACTTCAATTTTATACTGTTTGTCATTAACTCATTTTAATTTTCAATTTATTCTTTCATCTCATAATCACGTGATAATACCCTATCTTATCACTAAAATAATTTATCAACTTTAACAAATATTTTTGTTTTTTTCCTCCAAATTCTTATCATAGTACATGCTACAGATCTTATACAAGTGTTGCACTAGACACGAGTCATGTAATTTAAACACCATATAGATGTACATAATTCAAAATATCCATATTTGTCGGTATCAAATTGTCTGATGTGAATAAAAAAAAAAACAGGTTGTCATATTCATAACCTTTTCATTTCATCACACTTCAACTTCATATTTCTTTTTTATTTTTTATCATGTCATTTTGTCGGTTTCTTTCTCTTTCTATTTGTCCTTTGTCTATCTCCTTTCTTCAACCTTTATATTCAGAAGGAATTTTTATCAACCTTCTTGCATAATACATAATTAAGTATTATTGTTATTATTATTTCCATAACATATAAACTTAATAGCAGTTAAGAATATAAACAAGTACTGATCTAGGTTTTTTTCTAATAATTTTTCAAATCTAATTTCTTCTGAAAAGAGATGATGCCCAGCTAGAACTGACGAAAAAAAAAGGAATTAATTATAACGTACGTGTCTTTTTAATTTAATTTATGCATGGCTTAAAACAGGAGCATACGCAATTCAACGGCTAGAAGGAATCTGAATTTCTTCTCATGCGGGACGGGGAACCCAATCGACGACTGCTGGCGGTGCGACAGGCGGTGGTACCTCCGGCGAAAGCGGCTCGCCAGCTGCGGCATCGGCTTCGGCCGCAACGCGATCGGCGGGCGGGACGGCCGCTACTACGTGGTAACGGACCCCAACGACGACGACCCGGTGAACCCGAAACCGGGGACACTCCGGCACGCCGTGATCCAGGACCGTCCCCTGTGGATCGTGTTCAAGAGGGACATGGTGATCACGCTGAAACAGGAGCTGTTAATGAACAGCTTCAAGACCATCGACGCGCGCGGCGTCAACGTCCACATCGCCTACGGCGCCTGCATCACCATCCAGTTCATCACCAATGTGATCATCCACGGCCTCCACATTCACGACTGCAAGCAAACGGGCAACGCCATGGTTCGCAGCTCCCCCTCCCACTACGGATGGAGAACCATGGCTGACGGCGATGGCATCTCCATCTTTGGTTCAAGCCACATTTGGATCGACCATAACTCCCTCTCCAGTTGCTCTGATGGCCTTATCGACGCCATTATGGGATCCACTGCCATTACCATCTCCAACAACTACTTCACCCACCACAACGAGGTATACCCCTACTCACCCTTCCCACATGTCACATCATTAATTCATTCAGACAAACACTATCAACACCACATTCTCTTTTTTCTTTCATTCTTAATAAATACTTAATGCTTCTCTTTTCCACGTTTCCTTTTACTTCAAACACAGATCTTGCTAACCATGGTTAAAAGAAAAAACTCTTTTTTATTAAAAATTATATTTTTATAGCACTTGCCTTTAAAATTATGCAGGTCATGCTTCTGGGTCACAGTGACTCTTATGTCCGCGACAAGCAGATGCAAGTGACCATTGCTTACAACCATTTTGGGGAGGGACTTGTCCAAAGAATGCCCAGGTAACTAACATCTTTTAAGCAGGCAAGAGGTCAATTTTGTTTGACTTTTACTTTTAAATTTTCCCAACCAATTACAGATCACTTTATGATATTTGCCGATCTATAACTGCATGATTGGATAACTTATTTTTTTATTATATTATTGATTTTCCTTTTGAGAGATGTGGGGTCGGGTGTTTGCATCCTTGGGTGACGTCATTGATCTCACGACGTTCTTGGGCCCGCCTTCCTGATGTTTTGAGTTGGGCTATCGGAAGCCCGTTTAAATTTAACAGTTCTAATACTGGCCATCGCATTCTCCACCCCATAGTTTTGAAGGTGCACCCCTGCGATTTTGAAAAGACAAAAGTATCACTACTTCGGATGAAATGTATTCTGCATTGTAATTTGGAGGATACATTTCTAAATCTGAAAATATAGTTTAGATTATGTAATTTGGAATACATTAATATATTTCAAATGCCTAGAAATATAATTCAAAATAGATTTTTAGATCAAGAAATATATTTCACACACGACTTGTTTATGGATAATGCAGATGCAGACACGGGTATTTCCACGTGGTTAACAATGACTATACCCACTGGGAAATGTATGCAATTGGTGGTAGTGCTGACCCCACAATTAACAGCCAAGGCAACAGATACCTTGCTCCTGCAAACCCTTTCGCCAAAGAGGTAAACATGTAATGTAATGGTGTTACGGGTGGCAATATGTTGTTGATGACTGATGATGATGAAGATCATGAACCTTTTTATTAAAAATGGGAAATTGAATGTGAACAGGTGACAAAGAGAGTAGATACTGGTACATCCATATGGAAAGGTTGGAATTGGAGGTCTGAAGGAGACCTTTTGCTGAATGGAGCCTTTTTCACTTCTTCAGGAGCAGGAGCTGCAGCGAGCTATGCTAGAGCCTCAAGTTTGGGGGCCAAATCATCTTCTTTGGTTGGTACCCTTACCTCTGGAGCTGGTGTTCTTAACTGCCGCAGGGGTAACATGTGTTAATATCAAACACACTACAACCAAAGGAAAACCAGTATTGAAACACCCGAAGAATACTTAAAACAAAAAGAGGCAGAGAAAAAGCATAAAGTAAAGGAAGAAAGAAAAGTTTTCATTCTTTTTCCTCTTATTATTGCGTTGTTATAGATGTACTGATTGAGTTTGCACATGCAGCAACTGTGATCACACCCGTTGTTTGTCTTCTGACTAGTTAGATATCGGGGGGAACACTGTACATTTTATGTGAACTGTTATCAAATTGATAACAGTGATTGCTTGAAAGCCATTTCCCACTTTCAGAATTTTCACTTGTGCCAGAGAGATTTCCCTATAATTTTCCAAGGGAAACTAAATCTACTCTCTCCCCCCCTTAGTTTCTTTCTGTCTTCCCATGTTTCCTCTATTGTATGCTCTTCAAACCCTTATGTTTGTGTCCACAATGAAATGGGCAAGAAGGGAGGGGGGATAACAAGGAATGTATTACTCAAATAGTTGGTTGTGTATTTGTTTAAATCAGAATATTATCATCTTCTACTTATGCCTTTTCATCTCCTTCATGCATGCCTTAATTTTTATTTTATTTTATGGTTTAGGGGTTAAACGTTTTTTTCATTCTCATCCATTACATGTACCCTAAATAAGGACGTCCATTCTCCTACCACACAACTAATGTCAAAATTTTTCGGACCATCACACGTTACCTTCCAAACTAAACATATAATATCTTTAAATAATTTTAATTTATTTCATTTATTAACATGAATTAAAAATAAATGCACTTCACTACGCCATTCATAAAATGCGTAGGTCACTTTAAATAAGCCAAAATATTGTGATTCAATCACTAATTAATTTCATCAAGTAAACAAATTATTAAAAGAAATACATATGTAATAAATTTTAATATTTACTCTATTAAAAAAATGCTACAGTAAATTTGTTAGATAATTAAATATTCAATATAATATGTAAAATGTTCTTTAATCAATATTTCAAGGAGACTTTTTTTTTTTTTTTTTTTTCTTAAAGTTAGAAGTTAATACATCCACAGACAATTTCTTTCCTAGCAAGACACACACTTTAACTGTCCACTCTACCTCTCTATTCGGCCAACAAAACGAATGTTTGCAAGCATATAAATTTCTAATTAGACTTCTTAATTTTGCAATATTTCTTTTCATAGTTTTTCAAACATATTGTTTTTAAAAAGATGATTTGAAATATTAAAATTTATCACATATGAGGAAGTAAATTTAGTACATTAAAAAAAATAGTTTCTAGAAGCCAACATCCAATAGAAAAGAACGTTAAATAATCTAAACCTATATTACTTTTAAAATTTATTTTAATGAATTTAATTTATATTTTAAGTTCAATATAATAATTGGATTTGGATTTAAATATAGACTAGATAATTGCTTAGATTTTGAAAATTCAAAATCTAGACTAGATGAGTTCAAGTTATACAAGATTATGATAGGTTAAGTTTAAGTAAAATAGAATTAGGTCGAGTTGGATCCAATTCGTACACAAGTTAAGTTATCAAGATCATGTCAAGTTAGTTAGGTTGGATCCATGTTAAGCTAGTTAGGTTGGACGTGTGTCAAGTTAGGTAAGTGTCAAGTTAGGTAAGGCTGGACCGAATTAAGACAAATTGATTGGGTAAGTTCCAAGGTCAAGTTGGGCTAGGCCACACTTAGTTCTATTTAGGTTAAATATGTCAGGTCCAAGTTAAGTTATCAAGTCAAGATCATGACTGATTCTTCCTGCACCTCCATGGTGACTTCCTGCACCTCCATAATTCTAACATATTCCCATTTTAGCCTTGAGAAAAAGACAAAAATAACCTTCATTAATGGTAACTGCCATTCTTTTTTTTTTTTCACTTTGCGGGTTGCACAAACCGCAATACAATTAAAAAATAAATACATTACAGATTGTACAACCCGCAATTATATTTTCTGCACCTTTTATATTGCGAGTTATACAACCCGCAATGTAAAAGGTGCAGAAAATACAATTGCGGGTTGTACAATCCGCAATATATTTATTTTTTAATTGTATTGCGGTTTGTGCAACTTGCAAAGTGAAAAAAAATAAATCTCAGTTATCATCAATAAAGACTGTTTTTGTCTTTTTTTCAAGGTTAAAATGAGAATATGTTAAAATTATGGAGGTGTAGGAAGTCAATATGGAGGTGTAGGAAGAATCACTCCAAGATCATGTCAAGTTGGGTTAGACTGATCCGATAGAGTTAGGTCAATCCAAGTTAAGCAGAGTTGGATTAGACCCATATTGGGTTTGAGACAAAATAGGCCCGATAGATTTAGGTCAATCCAAGTTAAGCAAAGTTGGATTAGACCCATATTGGATTTGAGACAAAATGGGCCCATGTTTAGTTAACACTACAAAAAATTCTTGATTTACATACAGATTATTACGTAAGGATTTTTATCCATATATAAATTTAGGATTACATACAAATTTTATATATGTATTTATTACATACAGATTTTACATACGGATTCATTGTATACAAATTTTATATACATTATTATTATTTTTAATATTATTACTAATTATTATTATTATTATTGTTATTAATAATAATTACATTAACATTATTATTAATAATAAAAATAAATAATATTATTAAAATTGGTATATATATTATTAAAATATATAATTAATAATATTATTATTTTAATATTAATATTAAAATTTTTAATAAGAGTAATTTTAATATTATATTATTAATATTACTTTAGATATTATATTTATTAATATTATTATTATTATAATAAATATTATTGTTATTATTATTAACTTATATTATTAAGAATATTATTATTATATTTAATATAATTATTTAATTATTATTATTATTATTATTAATACTTTTATTAATATTAATATTAATGTTATTTGGAATAATAGTATTAGTATTATTAATATTACTTTGATATTATATTTATTAATATTATTAGTATAATTAATATTAATATTAACATGATTATTAATATGATTATTATTATTAATAATATTATGATTATAATTATTATTAATATTAAAGATAATAATATTATTATTTTAGTATTATTAATATTATACTTACTAATATTGACAAAAATAATAATAACAATGAGTATATGATTGCAAAGTTGATGTTGGTATAGTGATTGCGTTGGGACCATGTCAAGTTAGTCAAGTCATACCTATGTCCAGTTGAGTTGGATTTAATCTAATTTAATTTAATACAATCAATTTAATTTAATATTGTTAAAATAAATATATATTATAAATTTAATATATTTTATTTAGTTTAGATTGAATTTTAAAAAAATAAATTCATGACCACCTTAATAAGATTCAAAATTTGGTTATAGAAAAAAAAGTTCGTTCTTTCATATTTACAAATAGCTGGACAATAATATGAAAGTAGCAAAATCAACAATTATTTGCCTCCCATTTACAAAGATCTTTTCACTTTTTTTTTTCATATTTATTGAATGACAATCTTGGATAAAATGGAATGTGTTATTGTTATTTTATATTTTTTTATGTATTAATATACTATAATTTTTAAAAGAAATTTTAAAAATAAAATTACAATTTTTTTTGAAGGAAATAATAATATAAATCTTGAGATGAGCCAACATTCAAATAACAATTATAGCAAATCGTTTGAAAAAAATTATTAAATTCATATTCAATGTTTTGAAGAAATTATTCTTCTAATATTTCACTGTAACGTGTTGTGAATTTGTTTTTAAAACTGCACATATTCAATGTTAAGCTAGTTAGGTTGGACCTGTGTTAAATTGGGTCAGGCTGGACCCAATTAAGACAAATTGATTGGGTAAGTTCCAAGGTCAAGTTGGGCTAGGCCACACTTAGTTCTGTTTAAGTTAAATATGTCAGGTCTAAGTTAAGTTATCAAGTCAAGATCATGTCAAGTTGGGTCGGACTGACCCGATAGAGTTTGGTCAATCCAAGTTAAGCAGAGTTGGATTAGACCCATATTGGGTTGGAGACAAAATAGGCCTGATAGAGTTAGGTCAATCCAAGTTAAGCAAAGTTGGATTAGACCTATATTGGGTTTGAGAAAAAATGGGCCCATGTTGGGTCAGGCTAACTTAGCTCATTTCAAGCCCATGTCAAGTTGGACTAGTCCATACCTAAGTTAGTTTGGGTCGAGTCAAGCTGATGTCAGTTTAGGCTGAGATAGGATCATGTCAAGTTGGTCATGCTAGACCCATGTTAGGTTGGGTCAGGCTAAACTCAAGTTAGGTTGACTCAGACCAAGTTAGGTCGAACCCCACATTAGGTTGGGTTAAGTTGGGCCCATATTATGACCAGTCAGGTGAGACCCGGGTTCATCCAAGCTTAGGTTGCGCTGAGATGGGCTAGGTAGAGGTTTGGTTAAGTCAGATGAAGACCACGTCAAGCTGGTTTAGGCTAAACTTAGGTCATGTTGCGTTGGTTCAGGTCAAGCCCAAGTCAAGTTACGTATAATAAATTTCTTAGATAATTAAATTAAATATAATGTGTAAAAAATTTTTTAATCAATATTTCGAAGGCACTTGTTTTTTTTTAAGTGAGAAGACACTTGTTAATACATCCGCAAACAAATTTTTTCCTAGCAATAAACAAACTTTGATTGTCCACTGTACCTGTTTATTTAGCCAACAAAATGAATGTTTCTAAGCATATAAATTTCTAATTGTTAGTTAGACTTAATTTTATAATATATCTTTTCATGGCTCTTCAAAACTATTATTTTTAAAGATGATTTGAAATATTAAAATTTATCACATATGATGTCCTTCTGCATTACATTAGTTTCACCTAGTGTTTAAAAAGTATTACATTTTCTATGTTATGCATAAGAAAAGTTACTATAAATACTAAAAAATAAAAAAATAAAATTTTAAAATATATCATCAATATTTATATAATCAATAAATAATTGTAAATAATTGAACGAGTAGATATTATGATTTAACCTAATGTGTAGATTAATCTGAACATGAATTTTGTTTGATCTTGATAAAGTATTATTGTTATTGCTTTACATGTAAATTCATTGTGAATATTTGATTTAATTACATGAAAATAAGTTGGTTTGTGTTACCTTATTAATATGTAAGTTACTTGAATTATTGTAGAACTTTGATACGACCAAATAATATTAATATGTAAGTTATTTGAATTATTGTAGAACTTTGATAGGACCAAGTAACTCAAGTTAATATAGTTTAGAAACAAGTAAAAAATAATCTGAAAAATCTTCTTGAGTTATCTTAACCAGTTTTAGAATTCTGCAAAATTTGCAAAATTATGCATACTTGCTAAGTTAGCAATGCTCTCATTGAACGAAATTCATGATTTAGAAAACCCATTGGTCGTTAGGCAAATTTGATCCTAATAGTTTGGTTACTAGGCGAGCAATGTTTTTTTCTGGGAGGGAATTAAAACCCAAAAGCATTGGCCATTGGGTGAGCCATACTCGTCGAACAAAATTGGTCCCAATGGTTTAGTTGTAGGGCGAGTTTGAGACTCACTGGGCGAATTTGGTTTTAGAGGCTTGGCCACTAAGAAAATTTGAGACTTGTTAGGTGAGAATATGAGTTCTGCATATGTAATTATGTGATTTTTTTTTAGATTTTTAAAAGCTAAAATTTATGTGATTAAATGATATTTTGATGTGTAATATGAAGTATGAACCACGTTGAAGTGTGATCGAGACAATATTTTTAGGAGAAAAAATATCATGGAGAAATTGTTTAAGATATGCATTGAATTATATATTCGTCTAAAACGAAATATCATGATTCTACAGATATATTGAAATCATATAAATAAAAATTATTAGGGTAGAGGTTCACATGGTGGGATCTTAAAGATATCTGGTTTGGCAGGTCATATAGATTTACCCTCTCATATGATAGGACTTAAATCTTATGTTCATGTAGCTGTGTGGATATATAACATAGTGAAGGTAGTATGATAAGTGTGGTCTCTGAGTCAAATTTAACCAATTTGTCTTCTAGAAATAGAGTCAAATATCTATGTATGTTTCTTTTTTTTTTTGAACGGCAAAGAATAAAGTTAATTAAAGAGAACACTTTAGGGGTGTTCCAACCCTATTACAAAAGCATAACTAACCTTACACCTAATCAGCCCTACAAAATAATTGACAGAAAAAGCAATGGCATAGTCCAAAATTTGCCTAACAATACACAATACAATAAAGTATGTATCAACATAGAAAAATAATAATCGAGCACAACACAGACAAAATCTGATCATGCACTAGGTAACACATTACTTTCCTGCCTCTTAAATCTCCTTCTCTAAGCAATCCTGTAATCCTTATGGCTTTAGATTTGTCATGAGCTTCACTGCATCGTGCTTCTACCTTGACTTGCCAATGTCAGTTATTATTCTGGTCTTACCCTTACCTGCAAATTAAGCACAACAAAGTCCTAGTGCCTAGTCAACCTCCCTCTACACGAACTCCTCCAATTCCATTATTCGATCACAACCATTAATGTCATCACGTACACTCCAACTATTCTACCTAATCTCTGATGGACATACTTTTGGACTAATGCACCATTCTGAAAAAGAGAAATGAACTATCTGCCTATCACTCCTAGCCTAAGTCCAAGTTGTCAATTGTGCCATTGCAAAAGTTTCGACCTCATCCACTCTCCCATTACAAAATACTACTTTGTTCATATGTTTCCAAATTTCTCTTACTATTGCCAACCACATCCCTTTCCATACTATATTTGCTTTTCTACTCTGTCCAATGAAATAAAAATTTCTGAAGTGATTAATAATATTCTCATTCCTAACTGAGACTACTCCTAGCCACCTATCACACTTGTCCTAAATACTTTGTGAGACCTCGCATCTAATGAATAAGTGTTGTAATGTTTCCTCCTCCTTCGCACACAATGGACAAAGATTGCTTTCAATATTAACCCCCCTTCTCTCAAGATTCACCCTAGCCGGTAATCTATCTAAGAACGTCCTCCACCCCAATAATTTTGCTGACCCCGACACTTTAATGTCCCATACATCTGGACACCCTTCGCAAAGATGATATAACTCTCTATCTAGCATAGCCTTGTAACCGGATTGGACAGTGTAAGAATCTAGGTCCTCCCCAGTCCAGCACCAAGCATCTAACACACTTCTCTGCCATTGCACTATAGATATCAAACTCAACTTCTGTCCTTTTAGACCTAGCTCCCACACAAACATTTCTCTCCTCCAAGATAACGTCCATCTAAATTCTTCCCCGTTCCCATTACACTCGCACTCTTCCAACTCACTTACTACCCTTTTCTTACTATCTGAGATAGAGTACAATCTAGGAAATGTATACTTTAGTGGTCGATCACCCACCCAACAGTCCTCCCATAATTTAATTTTACCTCCATTCCCGTGTTTCCATTTAATCCTCCTATCAAACCAATTAGACACTTTGTCTACTTCACAAATTAAACAAAGATCTTTCCACCAGTACGAGCTCTTTTTATCTACCATAAACTTTCTCATTTCCCTCCAATTCCCATATCTGGACTCTATAATATTTCTCCAAACACCCTTTTCCCCCACCCCTAATCTCCATTTCCATTTTGCCAATAATGCATAGTTGAATTTACGTATGTCCTTAACTCCCAACCCCCCTCATTTTGTGGCCTGCACACCTTATTCCAAGCAACCCAATGTATTTTCTTTCCTTTAGCGTTCTACCCCCAAAGGAATTTAGATTTTATTTTCGTAATGGTCTTGCAAACTAACTTGGGGGCTTTAAAGAAGGACATATAGAACAAAGGTAAAGTTGTAATCACTGATTTGATCAAACAAAGTCTACCAACCATAAATAGTAGTTTACCCTTCAACATAAAGAGTCTAGATTCAATGTTGTGAATAATTTGTCTCTGAAACTCCACTTTCCTAGGGTTCCCTCCTATGCTAACACCAAGATACTTAAAAGGAAACGACATTCTACCACAATTTAAGCATTTAGAGAATATTGTCATATCTATCTCCGCGATTCCAACCCCTCCAACTTTACTCTTATAGAAGTTAACCTTAAACCGGAAACTACCTCAAAGCTACGTAATATGGCCTTAATCGCTAAGATACTTTGATAATTTGGTTGACATACAAACAGGGTGTCATCTGCAAATTGTAACAATGTTACCTCTACCTCTTTTTCACCCACCTTGATCCCCTCTAATACTCCAATTCTTGTAGCTTCTCTCACCAGACTTGCCAAACCTTCTGCCACGATTAGAAACAAAAATGGAGTTAAAGGATCACCCTGTTGAAGCCCTCTTTTAGGTTTGAACTCCTTTGTCGGGCTACCATTAACCAATACCGATACAGTAGCTGATTTGAGACACATGCTAATCCAATTAATCCACTTGTTAACAAATCCTAATCTTCTCATCATATATTCTAAGAAGTTCCACTCAACTGAGTCATATGCCTTTTCATAATCCACTTTTACTATTACTCCCTTCACTCTGTCTTTCCTAAGGTAGTCTACCGTTTCATTGGCAATTAACACACTGTCAAACAATCCCCTTCCACTGAGAAACGCAGATTGCTTCATATCAATTACATTTTCCAACACCCCTTTAAGCTTATTAGTTAAAATCTTCGCAATTAGTTTGTAAACGCATCCTACTAGTGAGATAGGTCTATAATCCCCTAAACTGATTGGGCTTTCTTTCTTAGGGATCAAGGTTATAAATGATGCATTGCTTCCCCTAGGAATGTATCCAGTTTCATAGAAGCACTGAATAACATTAATAATACCGGCCCTATGATATTCCAATTTCTCTTAATGAAATTAAAATTGAAGCCATTTGGGCCCGAGCTTTTTGTTCCTTCGCACTGGTTCACTGCTTCTAGAATTTCTTCATCATTAAACGTGCTACATAACCTTCATTATCTGCTACACCAATCTCCCTAAACTGAACCCCATCTAAATTCACTCCAAAATTTACTTGTGCTTGAAATCTCTTTTCAAAACAAGAATGTACTCCATCCTTCACCTTTTGTGGTTTATCACACCAATCGCCATTAATATATAATCCTTTAATCTCATTATTTAAGGACCTTCATCTCATACTAGCATGAAAAAATTTCGAATTCCTATCCCCCTTCTCAATCCACTGCTATCTTGATTTCTGTTTCATCATAACAATATCTTTTTCTGTCATAGTTTTCAACTCACCTAATAGCCCTACTCTCCTAACCCTCATAACCTCCCGTAAAGACCCTTCATCGTCCTTCTGATTTAACTCATCAATTTCATCTAAGATTTTCTGTTTTCTAACTTTCTTACTATTGACTACTTGCTCCCTCCAAAGTTTCAGTACCTGCTTGAGTCCTTTCAATTTTATCTTTGTAATCTCCATTCCGTGACCACTGTTAACCTCTCGGTCCCAAGCCTGCTTGATCACATCCTTGTACCCATCTACCTCAAACCAAACATCAAGTGCCCTAAAGGGCTTGGGTCCCCAATCAATAATCCTATTTTTGATCACTAAAGCACAATGATCAGAAACAGACCTACTCAAAATATATTGGGTAGAACCAGGCCATGTTTCAATCCAAAGATCAGACACTAATATTCTATCTAATCTACTTCTAGCTGTGCCATTTGGTCTATACCAGGTTGTCAATACCCGATTTTGTCCGGGTAATCTTTTAAATTAAAGCATAATAATGAAAATAAAAAGAAATAAAAATCAATAATAACATAAAAATATATTTATCAGTTTAAGTATTCTTAAAATAATAATAGTAAAAAATTAAATAAAATTTGAGCTTTTCCATTAAAAAAAAAAGACTCACAAAGAAAAGGTGGTGATTTTACAACATAAAGT
>Ga0209700_103081_pt1 | contig 32553 bp, 19 predicted proteins | sample SiratroredBW_FD_187528 | JGI IMG/M metagenome (GOLD analysis project Ga0209700, IMG submission 187528) | Root nodule microbial communities of legume samples collected from California, USA - Siratro red BW (SPAdes) (version 2) | ecosystem: Host-associated > Plants > Roots > Nodule | place: USA...
AAAAAGAATGGATAAAAGAAAGTCCTCACCAAACCGCAAAAGAATTATTCCCTACTACTTTCCATTACCTACCAATAGACCTCACCAAAACCAGAACTTTTTACGAATTCATCCTAGTAGACACAGATTCTGCAGAAATATCTCATAACCCAGACAAAGAAGGAAACATAGTTTACTCAAAAATAAAAATCCTCCATATCATAACTCCACAAGAATGGAATCAGCCACCTCATGAAACCAAGTCATTCTCTAGATATTTCACCCCTCAAAACTATTCTTATTATGATTATATTGAAGCATGGACAAATGTCTTATACCTATACCCAGAAAGACACTCCTGGTTCATATGGTTTAAAAAAGGAATATCATTAAAGTTTCCCAAATGGTTTATCAAATGGTTTAAATATTTCGGTCCATTACCCACAATATTCCCAGAAAGAATTACAGAAGTATATACATATTTCCGAGAAAAGTCCACATATGTATCAGGTTATAGGCTAATTTCTTTTGTAGCCTCACAAGCTATTACTTGGATATTATCTTGGAATTATCTTATTATTACTCCATACGAAGGAACAGATATAAAAATGTTATCCAGACATATCCGAATAAAATGGTGGAAAAAATTTGATACTGATGTTGTTTGTATAAGAAAAATTCAGGAATGGTTAACTCAAGACCCAAGTTCAAAGCAAGAAGTTTCATCCCTCAATAAAGAATCATTGTTCTTATCCAATAAACAAAAGATAATGGCTGCTCTAGCTTCAGCATCATCAAAAGAAGAGTTTGAGAAGACTCTAGAAAAAGTTACTTCATTACACGGTTCAGCAAAAGATAACTCTGAAGAAGGGTCCTCTCAATCAAATCCGTATCTACAAAATGAAGATATGTACTACAACTAATCAGCATAAAAAGCAGAAGCACTCAAGAAGGCATCCAAGAACAGTAGAAGCACTCAAGAAAAGCATCCAAGAACAGTTCAAAATAGTGGAAGCACTCATGAAGAATCTTAGAATAGTGTTCCCACTAATAAAAGTTAGGCACCAAAGTCAAAAGCTGTATAGTAAAGTAATAATGTAGTACTATTTGTATTTTGTCTTATAGTAGCTAGAATTGTCTATATAGAGGAGCCTCCTAGATGAAGGAAGGCATGAGTTCGAGGAGTTCGAATGAGGAGTTCGAAGAGTGTAATGTAATATGTTCTCTCTTTCTCTTTCTTCTAAATAAATCTTTGTAGATGTTTTCAACCCATGCTTGTTCCTCTGTAAGTTTTTTCTACTTTTCATTTCTATTTTCAATATTGTTACCTTCCTCTGCATACATGTAAGTTTTTATCATCTTTTTGTATTACTTAAACCAATCCTGCCAAAACTGGTATCAGAGCACGTGATCCACCGAAACAAAGCATTTTCTTTCAATTATAAAAAAAAATTAATAATGTCTAAGCCCGCAAGTTCATAAGAAAAAGAAGTTTGATATACTTTCCTCACTCATTTTTTATACACATTCGAATCAGATCCACCTATAAACTTTGGAAGTTTTACATTATTTTTCATAAATTCTTCTTGATTTTCAGTTCTATGTTGATGTTTTATTTCTCTTTAAACTCTCATTTCTTGAGAGAAATTCTCCATATCACCTTCCAAATTTGAAGAAGCTCTTGATATTATTCTCTTCCTACTCTTATGTTTCAAAATTTTGGATCTTTTAGTTGTTTTGCTTCAAGATTTGATACAGATCCTTAAGAGACACTTGAGCTTCATCTGTTCCTCTTTTAGGCTCTTTGGCGGACTCAAAGACATTTCTCAAAAACCTACACAAAAAATCAAGACAAAAAAAAAAAACACAACTACACCAATAGTGTAATGGTTAATAGAAAAAATCATAGTCTCTCTCTAAGTTTTTAAGTGTTTGGGTTTTAATGCCTAAAAGAAATAATAAGAATATGAAAGGTTGGTTACACTCAATTCCTTAAATAAAGAAGTTCAAAAGTTCTCTAAAATTATTCCAAATGAAGAAATACTATCTCTGAAGTGAAAGAGAAAACAAACCTAAATGCACTCGAACCTTTAAAATTCTAAAAATTTTAAGACAAAACATAAAGAATTCAAGAAGACAAACTAAAAGTACTAATTAAGAAAAGGAACCAAAAGATTATACATAACTATATGAAAAATTAACTAAAAAAATGTAAAGAAAAACTTGAAAAAGACACTAAGAAAGGCAAAATTTGACTCATATGAATCATGTTAAATATTCTCATGAAAAGCATAAAAAATATACACATCACAGGAGACAAAACCCATTCAATTTAGTGATGTAATTTGTGAATCCCCTTTGAAAATCAATTAGACAATTGAATCAAGAAACTAGGACAAACTAGTCATGAGCTACTAGTAATTTTTCTTCTAATTTTGGCACTTATTTCTTTTGATTCTTTTTTAAACTCTCTTGAACTTTTAAATATAAGTCGGCAATCTATATTAGTATGTCTCAAGAAATATTTGTTTGAGTTTTTTATTATTGAAAACAATCACCAAAAGAACTACTAAAGGAAAATGGGATTCAACACTTGCACTTGTGTGCTCATAAGTCACAATTCTTTCAAAACATGTTCAATCTTAGGAAAACTTTCAAAAGAGATTTAACACTTTTTAAACTCTAGAAAACTTAAATAAAAAAAGAACTTACAGAAAAAAACAAGAACAAGACTCCCAAAACTAACCAAGCATCAACATCATTTATCTAGAAAAAAAAATTGGTCAATCTTGCAAGATAGAGATACAATAAATTGATTAATGAAACAAACTAATAAAACAATGATGAAACATGTTATAAAAATCATTAACAAGGTTAATCCAAGGAGTTAAACAAGAATAAAACAAGAATCATATCTAAATATATATGAGTTTCCAACCCATTCTTGAAGAACAATTACTTGGAATGTGATTAACACTTAGAATGAGTTTATCCTTGATAACATTGCATGTGAATGTTAAGATCTTGATTAACTCCAGAGGTGTTGGAGAATGGAAACTCCATGGAAATACAAAGAAAATGACACAAGCAAGAAGTAAGCCAAGGAGAAACCCATGCAATTTTGATTAACATTCAAATGAAAAATAAGAACAAGTAAAGAAATGAAAGTAAAAATGGATTGAGACAAGAAAAATGAGAAGAAACACCACTTTAATATAAGAACTAAAGGATAAGTGCAAGAAGATTCACCACTAGAAAAAGCTTCTTAAGTTAAGAACCAAAACAAGATAAGAGAAAACTCAAACTCTCACAAACTCACAAAGGAAACTTTCATTTAATTCCATTATGTGTTTTAAAAATGAGAGAGCATCCTATTTATGACGGAGGAGCTCAACCTAGGCAGAGGAAAATGGACAAAAGAATGGATTCAACTTTTCTAATCAAGAGTTAACTTCACTAATATGATTAACATCTCTTAACCCCTAGAAATGAGGAAGTGTACATTAGTAGTTCTGTGAATGTAATAATTATGTGATAAAGAAAGATGACTCTTGGAGAAGTCACATATGAGACACCTATGTACCCTCTAATGAACACAAAAATGACTCTTGAAAATTTGAAGGGTCAAGTGGAAGAGTCAAACTATCCCATATGCACTTTGAAAATGACATGTGGTAGTTAGAAGCTCCAAAACTTGGAGTCTTCCTCTTGTTAGTCTTCATGAAATCTTTATGGAATCTCCTACTTTATTTTTTTTGGTCATGCTTCTTGTATTTTCTTTTCTTGTCTCCTCTTCTCATTCTTGAATAAGCTTGTTTTCATCTTTATTTACATAAGTAGGTAATTATTACCTTTGATTTTGTGGTAGTAGGTATGTTACCAACGAATGACAAGTGGTAAGTAATAAGTTACACTACAAAAAAATCGCAAATTACATATGAAAATTACAAACAGTTGAAAATCCGTATATAAAATTTGCATTATATACGAAATTTTACATAAGAATTCACATTCGTCTGTAAAATCATCATTACATATGATAAAATCAATATTATTAATAATATTACTACTATTATTAATATTTTTAATGTTATTGCTAACATTATTACTATTATTAATAATAATGATGATATTATTATTGTTAATGTTGATATTATTATTATTATTAATGTTAATATATTATTATTATTATTATGATTAATGTTGATATTATTAATAATATTAATATTATTATTACTATTAATGTTGTTATTATTACTATAAATATTATTATTAATTATTGAAATAATAATAATAATAATAATAATAATAATAATAATAATAATAGTCATAATATAATAATCATATTACGATAACAAAGTTATTTAATCTAGTTGTAAATTGAGTTTCATATGTACATGTGGAATTGGGATTAGAATCCCACCTTATCGAAATAGTAAATAGTATTAATAAAATTAATTATAATAACTAAAATAATTGCAAAAACAATCTTAAAGATAGTAAGGAAACTTGAAAAAGAAAATTATAAATAAATGTTTTTAAAAAATATTAATTAGATAAATTTTTTAGCCATTAAATACGAATTTTGTTTCTATGTAATTTCAATTTCTTTTTAGTGTTATGTATAAAAGTTGGAATGTACTTACCTAAGAATGAGAAACAATGGGTAAATTACCACAAATGCAAGACGATAGATAAATTACTTATGCATGATAATTCATATGTAATACCTACACGTCATATTTCTCATTTCTTATGGATAAAAATATATTTTGTTGGGAATATCAAACACTGGGGAGATCCCAAACAATAATGAGAACATGACCAAACATATAAGGGAATGAAACCACCTTCAACCCAAAACCTTAAGGCATTAGGTTTGTGGGTCTTCTTTCTTATATATTGCTCAACTTTCTCATTTCTACATAATGTGTGACTTAAACTCACACTTGGATACTTAATAATCTCCCCCTCAAGTGAGAGTCCCTTCCATATTGGTACACTCCCTCTCGAGTGGAAGCAAATAAACCCTTACTTGTATCGTCGTTCACACACTTATACGAGACATGCTTGCTTGAAACATCCGTCAGGAAGACTTTCGATACAGGGTCAAACTGAGCCCATTTGTCTGGTGACAAAGACGAACCATCGGCTCTTATACCACTTCTTGGAAATATTTGAGGGGGAAAACACTGGGGAGATCTCAAACAAGAATGAGAACAGGGCCAAACATATAAGGGAATGACACCATCTTCAACCCAAAACCTTAAGGCATTATGTTTGTGGGTCTTCGCTTTATATATTGCTCAACTTTCTCATTTCTACTCAATGTGGGACTTAGAATCACACTTGGATACCTAACAATCTTCTCCAATTGCTCTAAAATTTTTACTAGAGTTTTATCACTCACATTACGTTGTTTTGGACGGTTGGATTTGAGATCGGAGCTCTAGTCTGTTTCCAGAAAATTCGTGAACATTGTCTATTTTTCTGGTGACGAGATTCTTGAACTCTTGCTTATTAATTTCAATTTGTTGATATTTTTAGCCATTGTTGGTGACCATTTGAGGATTAGGAAGAGTTGTATTGATATACCCTATGATTAGTTTTTGTGAGACTTATTCTACCTTTGTTTTGGTATTAGTGGAGTATTTACCGTCCTGTGGGTTTTTTTATCTCTGTTGAGAGGTTTTTCCCACGTTAATTATTGGTGCTGATTTATTATTTTGTTTTCAACTGCATATTGGTTTTGTTTGGGTTGGTTGATTGCGTTCAGGGTTTCCATATTTTTATGATAAAAGTGAATCTTATTGCTTCGGCTGTCTGACTCTCATTAACTGGTATCAAAGCTTATCGGTTTTGGGCTTGTGGTTTAGTGAACAATGAAAACTAACATTAGTAGAATGGTTACTCTGAATGACTCCAATTATAATATTTGGAAGGCGAAAATGAAAGATTGCTTTATGTGAAAAATTTTCATACACCTGTTTTTGGTAATGAGAAGCCTAGTAATATAAGTGATGAAGGATGAAATCTCTTGCATAGACAGGTTTGTGGATATATTAGAATGTGGGTTGATGATAATGTGTTGAACCATATTATTGGGGAGACAGATGCTCGGGCTTTGTGGATTAATCTGGAACAATTATATGTTAGAAAAACTGGGAACAATAAGATGTTTTTGATAAAGCAACTGTTAGCTTTGAAATATACTGATGGGACATCAATGACAGATCACTTGAAAAACTTCCAGGGAATTATGAATCAATTATCTGCTATGGGTATCAAGTTTGATGAAGAAATTCAAGGATTATTGCTTCTTGGCTCCTTACCAGATTCATGGGAAATTCTTAGAACTTCATTGTCCAATTCTGCTCCTGATGGTTTAATCTCTATGGACCTTGCTAAGAGTAGTGTTTTGAATGAAGAAATGAAAAGAAAGTCATTGGGTACATCACCTAATTCAGATATTTTGGTTTTTGATTATAGAGGGAGAAGTAACAGTCATGCTCCAAACGACACAGATCAAAGTGGGAGCAACTCTAAAGGCAGGTACAAAGATGTTGAGTGTAACTATTGTCATAAGAAGAGGCACATAAAGAAATATTGTTGGAAGTTGAAAAATAAAAGTGAGAAGGATGATAAAGGTAAAGATAGCAGTGATGATGAAGACAGGATCAATGCAACTTTTGTTGAATTTCTTTTAGTTCATGAGTTTGAGTTTGCGAATCTTGTTGATAGCTTAACCAGTTGGGTGATTGATAGCAGTGCTTCTTTTCATATCACATCTAGGAAAGATTTGTTTATTTCTTATACTCCTGGTGATTTTGCCAGTGTGAAAATGGCTCATGAAGGTGTAGTAATAGGCATTGGTGTTGGACAGGTTTGCTTGGAGATGTCCAATGGTTCTAGATTAATTTTAAAGCATGTAAATCATGCTCCTGATGTCTGGTTAAACTTACTTTCTGTTGGTAAGTTGTGTGATGAAAACTATAACAGTTCATTTTTAGGTGATAGTTGGAAGCTCACTAAGGGTTCCATGATTGTGGGTAAAGGTACTAAGCACTCTACACTTTACATAACTCAGGCTAAAATTGTAAAAGATGTTGATCATGCAACTGATTTTATTGATGGGACTGACTTGTGGCATAAGAAGTTATGTCATATGAGTGAGAAAGGGAAGTCTGTTTTAGTTAGAAAGAATGTATTGTCTGATGTTGGAAAGGCACATCTGCAGAAAAGTTCTCATTGCTTTGTTGGGAAGAAAAATAAAGTGTCTTTCAAGAGTCACCTACCTTTAAGGAAGTCAGAGATAGGTGATTTGGATCATTCTGATGATAACAATGTTGATATGATGACAAAGACATTGCCTAGGAAGACAATAAACATGTTGCTCTATTGCCGGATTTGTAAAGGCCTCAACCTAGTCGACTCTCCTTGTGAGGTCCAAACCCATTATGTTTTGGTGTGTCTATGACACATGACATACCCAATATAATATCATTATAATTAGGGTAAAAGGCTAACCCTAGTGGGTGCAACCGTGTGTGCAACCGTGAGAGCATTGGTGTGTGTGGAGAAGTGTGTGAGCAACCGCTTTAAAGAAAAGAGAGAGGTAATTCGCAGCTACTTCCTATAGCAACCTGTGTTGGTTGTTTTGAAGATCCAATGGTGAAACCTTGTTTGATCGAGTTGCAATTTTTATTGAAGATTCCTCACTCATATTTCTTCAATTTGGATGGTGGGATTGTCTATTTGAGATCTTTAAAAGCGTCAGGAATTTTGTGAAGAGGCTCTTGTCCGCACGAAGTTCCTGTTACTGTCAGTCTTGGTTGTTTCGAAAATCCAACAGTGAAATCTTCTCCAATTGCTCTCACGGTTGCACACACGGTTGCACACACACCAAAATATAATGGGTTTGAGTCTCACAAGGAGAAAAACAACCCAACATATCTAAAATTATCTAAGAATTTTTTGCCTTTTCCTAGTGATTTTAGTTGTTAGTAATTGTGATTTTTTAGTGATACTTGTAATACAATCTTAATTCTTTGTTAAGAATTTTTTTTTTTCATTATTCGCATTTGTACGGTAAATTTGTATTCTCATTTTGTTATATAACAAAATTGTAAGAATGTCTAAATGTATACTATCTTTAGGAGATTAACTTTCTTGAATACCTTTAGATCTATAATTAGAAGTAGACAAAAAAAAAAAATACTTGAGTTAATAATCTCATAAGGATATTAAATGAGAATATAGGATAATCATGAATAACTTGTGTGTTAGTTATAGTTAATACTTCTTTATTAATAGAAATCCTTCAAAAAAATTTAACATGGACTTTAGTAATGTACAAATGAATATTTCACAATAATAATAATAATAATAATAATAATAATAATAATAATAATAATAATAATAATAATAATTATTATTATTATTATTATTATTATTATTATTAAAAATGATATTAGTGTCATAGAGTCGCCATAATCGACCACTTATGTTCACTACTTGGTCAATGTTATTCGTTAGCAGGAAAGTACTAACATAAAAAATATTAAAATTTACAATAAAATTGTTTATAAAGTAAAAAATATATGTAGTATCCAGTTAATGGCATATACGTTAATATTTTCATAATTTTGATAATAAAAAAGTAAAATCGTTGATTTTGATTGAGAGTGCGTATAACAAACTTTACATATGATTGTCTTTACCAAAACTGTACTTTTGCATCTAATTGTTAATTACTGGTGCAATGTTTTGAATTTTGAGAGTATTGGTTAAGTCGGAACAACACTGACGTGTTTGATGGTTGTACTAAATATATTTGTACAATTCGTATATATGCGAGTTTGGAGTTTATATTTTACTGATATTTTAATTTGATTCTTTTGTGGTTCTTAAATTCTGACATATATATTTGAGTTACCGACAATATTTATTTTTCGTAAAACTATTTCAATGCAGAGAATAAAAATATACATAATTTATAAAAATTGTTATTAACTTTTTTAATAACTTAATTCGCTCACTTCAGGCTGATTATCGTTATAAACTGAGGAAAATATCTACTAATTCAAGACAGTGAGGAGATCTATTTCTGCTAGATAATATAATCAACAAAAGAAAATGTGTGACCATGAAGAAACCAACCATTTATTAGTCCATTAAATAGTCATTATTGAAACTGAAACAACTACCACGCAACTAGAAATAGAAATAGCTTAAAGTAACTATGAGTTTGATCAAAGGCGGCGCTTGCTAATTTGTACCAAATATAGCAATGCTCACCTTCGAAATTTATGGGATGCTAAAGAACAAAGAGAAACTAAGGATATTGAACTCAGAAACCTTCTCATATCTTACATGCAGTTGTCAGGTGAAGGTGCTGACCAGGTTTTGTGAAAGGAACCTTTACCCTCTTATTCTTCAATCCGGAAAGGATATCACTTTCTATTGTCAGGGTCACGATCACCATTTTCGTTCCGTTTATTCGGAACAAGGGGTGCACCGAACAGCATCGGAGGCCGAGCTTCAGTTCCAACATTGGCTGGAGCAGAAAGTGTTATTTCACTGAAAGATAATGGTGCAGTTTGTGGTCTCTGAACACTCATAGGCCTGAAGTTTTGTGCCACCGGATTAGGCCTCCCACTGTTAAATTGAGCAAAAAGTTGTGCATTCATTGTGTTCAAGTTGGGATTCAGTGCCCTTGGACGAACACTAGCCAAGGGGTGAAGAGGAGGAAAAGCTCCCGGTGAAGAACCTTGAAAGTAAGGACCAAAGTTACCATTTGAGGGTGGGTTGATTCTTCCCCAGTTGAGAGCTTGATTACCATCACGAGCTTGATTACCCTCACGAGCTTGAAAAGGAGGAATGCCAAGTCTAGGACTAGGCCTATGAACTGGAAAATTGACACTTTGAAGCTGAATTGCTGGGGTCTTAGGGTTTGACTGAAATCCTTTTACCTGTGATGCTGGAAGTGTTGGCCTGTCACCTGTGCCTGGAAGCATACAGCTGCTTGGCAGATATGGTATCATCTTAGGAGCCACTTTTTCCCACTTTTCAGATAGTTCTCTTGCAGTTTTGTTCCTTATAATTTGCAAATCTGGATCTAAAAATTTGACTTGCCAGTTATCCAGACCATATTTTTTAACAAAACTCAGCAAAGCCTCAAGTTCCAACTCAGACCAATCATCATCATCAATGTCTTTGTACTTTACAAACGCTGGATGTGTCCTTGAGGTTTTAGCGCCATTGTTTCCAGAATATGGTGTAGAACCTAGAGCTAGAGCATTCTGACAAAAATCATGAGTTTGGTCTAGTTAGCTTGGTGATGAAAGGTTTCCTCAAAACTATAATGAGAAGTAATCTTTGTAAAGAAACTAAAACTAGGTTGAGAGATCATAGTACCTCTAAATTCGATGATGAGGAGTTGGAAGTGTCCTTTGCCTGACCAGTACAATCCATCGGAGATGACCATTTAATATTTACACCTACAAAGGAAAAATTCGCTTAGTTATTGCCCAGTTTTAAGGTGATATCACCAGTCTGTAAATGTGTTTATTCCTTACCTTTCCAAGGCGATGCAGCAGAACTCATTGCAGCAGAATTCGCTGCAGCTAGTTTATTGCGCATGACTGTATCAGAGTCAACGAGATTATTTAATGGTGATCCTGAACTTTTAAGGGTTGTGTTCGTCAATATCTTCTCTTTCCCTTTTGTAGTTTGATTAGGTGCTTCTGATTCTAAAATTATAGGAGCTGTGTCCATCGAAGTCACTTTTTCTTTCCCTTTTGTAGTTTGCTTAGGTGCTTCTGATTCTGAACTTTTAGGAGCTGTGTCCATCGAAGTCACTTTTTCTTTCCCTTTTGTAGTTTGCTTAGGTGCTTCTGATTCTGAACTTTTAGGAGCTGTGTCCATCGAAGTCACTTTTTCTTTCCCTTTTGTAGTTTGCTTAGGTGCTTCTGATTCTGAACTTTTAGGAGCTGTGTCCATTGAAGTCACTTTTTCTTTCCCTTTTGCAGCTTGATTCTCTGAAGCTAAATCTGAACTCTCAATGATGAGCTCCTTCTGTGTGTTGATCGAAGACAGTTTTTTCCCCCCTCTTATAGGAAGCTTATCACTGCTTGAACATATTTTACATTGAAAACAGTATTTTTTATTTAGCACAAACAAACAAAAACTTAGGTACTGGACTCACCGTTTCCTTGTTTTGTTAGGGTCTTCTTCAGCACCTGCTGCTTCAGTTCCATCCATTTCAGTTGCATGCGGTGGAACTTGTAACAAAGAGCGTACAAGACATTTAGTATCAGTTGATACATTTCTTGTCTCCTCTGAGTTGGTATGCCTGTTCATTGATTCAATGGAATATACCAAACTTTACTATTTTTCCTCATAGAATAATAAATAGGTTTTACATTAACATGTTATAGTAAAAAAAACGAATTGTGTAAAAGCATGATTTTCTAACAGAAGTGGCTCAAACAATCTGAGTTGAGGACATGGTAAAAGGTATTGGCATGGCTAAATAAGGAAATTGTCTGACATAAATTATGAAAGAAAACAAATATTTGAAAGAGCAAGTAAAGAACAAAAAATAATAATAATAAAACAAATTAAATAAATCTAGCTACAGATTACTAAAGGAAGGGAAAGTAGTACTTAAGCAGGAGAGGTTCCGAAGTGTTGTTTTGCTCGACAGTTCCTCCTTTCTTTCCAACTTCACTTTCATCTTCAGTTGGTTCATCGGGCTTGCGATTGTGGAGCATAAAAATCATTAAATAGCATAGCAGTAACAAATATTAGCAATGGAAAATATATATATGTAAACACTTTCATGATACTATTAATAGCAATAACTTAATGTGAAAGCTCGAAAAATTGAACTGAAGACTTAAGATTTTTCTCATTTTAATTTCCATTCTAGTAATGAATAGCTTATCTCATGATTTGTTATTCCTTGTTTAAATATGAGCTTTCTTTATCAGGGAGATTTTCTAAAAATAATGATAATTTCTCTATAGAAGATTAAGGTTTTATTTCTGTACTAAAAGGCTGAATAACATTATTTTCTAGAAATTCTTATTTTTCATTTCTCTTAATATTATTTCTTTGTTTGTGTTGTCTTAAGTTCTAGTTTAGTCCACTAGTAACTTGTATTTTTTATTGATTTTTAATAATCTTTGCATTTTACTTATATATTAAAAATCATCCAGCAACTTTTCTAACTCATTTTCAAATACAAATTATATAACAATGCGAAGAGGAATTGTAGAACAAAATTTTCTCCAGTGATCAGTGCAAAACAATATATTGGTTGACGTAAGTTGAAAAAAAAGTATAAATCAAAACTCTTAGTAAAAGAGGGTGCAAACTATGTTGACCAGTGTTAGAGAAAAATGGTTAAACAAATTTCATACTAAAAAAAACATACCTCGTCAAGTGAGATGAAATTCGAGGACTCTGGCTTAGCAGCTTCATCTTCAGACAATTTTAATTTCTTTCTGTCTTTTGAATACATGGAATGACCTGAGGAGGAATCTTTTTGCTTCTTACTTTCCTTGGATTTCTCTGTTGACTTTGGAATATCTTCATTTAATTCTTCATCAGGAATAGCCTTCAAATGAAACGAATAAAAGCAAGTATATATTTCAAGAAATCAAACTAATTTTGCCAAAATAGTATCACAAGCATTTCAAGTAACTATATATACCTAAACATGTTAGTAACATTTCTAAAACATTTGGTTATTTTGACAAATATTGATTATACCGGTTGATATGAATCGAAATGAAGGGCAACTTTAGAAGTTAATAGCATGTTTTTGTGAAAATTACTATTGCTGATGGAATTATTTATATGCAACCCCAGATAGTTTTGATGATTGAAAATAAAACAAGTTAAACAAAAAAAAAAAAATCGAAAACCATTTTAATATGGTATTCATGTATGACTTTCTTGAGCATAATTACGAGGGAAAATTGAGAATGCTACACTCGTGATCAAATGGTTTATATTAAGGCTATAGATTACCAGGGATACTGATAGTCAACATATAACTGTTTACTTAAGAAATAAATAAAATATTTCAGGTATCATAACTATAAGTTTGATTATAACTGCGATAAGTCATGTAAAATGGACTCTGTTCCTACTTTTTTTTTTCTGGGCACTAATTATTAAAAAATAATTGAGCCTCTGTATGAATTATGAAACATTCCAAAAATATATATTAAAGCAGGGTATATGATGTAGAAGTTAAGTAATTGAGGAACATAAAATGATTAGAAAATAAAGGTTTTTAGTTAGGTAAGAAAATAAAAATTCAGTTAATATGTTTAAGGATACATAATTTTTATATAACCACTAAATATTGTGGAGATTGTTTACTATATTGACTATTTAGGGTATTGAGTGTTTATTTAGTAATTAAGGGTTACTCTACTATAAATGGAGCATCAATCTAGTTTGTCAAAGGAAGAAATCAAAGTCATTATGAAAACTGATGCTTAGGAGTTATCAGAACTTCTTGAGGATGGTGAAACAATTGAATTTCGACAATGTTAATATGTCAAGACAAAATGTGAAAGTTATTTCATGCGAAACACAAGATCAAATTGGGGATACATTCACTAGGGTTTTTAAGTATGAAGATTTAGAGCAAAACTTGGTAAGCATAAAATTTAAAATGAGGATGTTCTAAATAAGGGAAAATATTAAGTTAATATGTATCAAGGGACATTATTCTTATTTAACCACTAGTATTTGAAAGATCAGTAATATTATGAATATTTAGAATGTTAAATGAAAAAATCATGTAAAGGTTAAAAGTTACTCTACCATAGAAAGAGTACAAATTCATGCAGTTAATTTGTCAAATGAAATAAAATCTTCTTTATTTTATTAAAGTATCCTCCCAAATTTTTCTAACACTATATGCATATATTCTTTAACAATTATTTTTAATTCTAGTAGTGATGACATAAATAAAAAGATAAAAGAATCTGCTAAGCTTTGATCTTTCATGAATTAACAAATAATCTTAAGCAGTAATGTTAAAAATTAGCATATAAATAATCACGCATGGGAGAATCAAAAGGCAAAACGAAGCTTACTGCATTCTCCCCAAGAGCATGCTCTACCTTGTCTGAACTGCCATCAACACTGCTCTTATTAGCTTCTGATTCTGAAGATTCAAGAATATAATCCTTCAGATCATGCGATGTCATCCTGAATAAACAAAGAAGAGAACCTTGGTATTATTTTTCAGTGTTTATATACAAATGAAAGAGTGAAATCATTAGCACAAATTTTATATGTTGGAGTAATCAATGTCACTGGAAGATCCTCTGAATAAAACAAAAAGAGTACATATAACCATTAGTAATATTAAAATCCTGTGAGAATATGTGTATATTTACGTCTATTTATTGAAAAAATGCAAATTAAAACTTAAATTTGGGGCTAAAAAAGATTCAATCAAGTAAGCCTCAACAAAATTTAGGGTTTCAGATCTGTATAAAGCTTATATATATGACTAATTTGCCCAACTTCAAGTTTATATTTACAAAACACTACCATGATTCATGATGTAAAATGGTACAAATAAAAGTTGAAATGGATAATACATAGAAGAAAAAAAATGAGTTATTGGATATATACCCCAAAAGGAGAGACATTCATCATAATGAATTCAACCATTTATGAAACCAGACCACACATATTTCTTAAGTAAATTTGCCTCTCAGTAATAGATTCCGTTAACCAAAACGTCTTAACTGTTTTATTTAATTCTATTAAGAGGATGAGAGTTACATCCACTTGTCAGTAAATTATTTAATTTCCCATTTAATCAAATCTTGATTAAATAATAAATCAAAATAACACATTAGCAAAGTCTATTTAAGAAGCGTTAAACTTACACGAGTAGATTAACAAATCAAGGATAAGAATAAACACAAGTACCATAATGTTTTAATAAAGTCGGTGGTATAAATTAAAAGGTGGACCCAAGAACAAGAGTATACTATATATATATATTAATATTATATACATATATATATATATAAACATATATATATATATATATATATATATATATATTATATTATTTTTTTATAAATAAAATTATATATGGATGAAAATAAGTGGACTCAAATTTAATTATTCGAGATTTGACTGATCTTCCTGAGTATGAAGATCTAAGAAAAAAAATACTGATAAAGAGTATAAAGGCACAAAAGTAGTAAAAAGTTTTGATGTAGCCAGTAGGAGAGAATTATGTGTTTACGAAATAGATTTTATGTATTCATCTTTGTCAACAAAATAGACGGACCCAAATGAGAAAATGAAATAAGAAATGGTAGAAAATTGTGAAAAATCTGCATGTTTACAAAGACAATAGGAAAGTGAAAGAAAAAGATGAATTATGAAAGAGAACTAAAGAAAATGAAAAATTGAAAGCGGATGAATATGAGAATGGACATTAAAAAATGAATGGTGATGTTGGTGTGGGTGAAGCATGAAAAATGAACAACTAACCTTGGCAAAGCCAATTGACTAGGCTAGTAAAGCCTCACTTCAACACTAAGAGAGGTAAAGAAAGGAAAGAAAAGAGAGATAATTATGAATGAGGGAAAGAGAAAGTGTGAAATTTAAAGGGAATGGGGAAGGGTTGCAATGCATGCATCAGTATCACACTTGCTTGCAGAGCCATTTCAGTTCTTAGCTGGAATTTCATTTTGCACCCTCACTTTTTCCCTTCCCATCTGGTAAATATTAAACATAGAGAGAAAATTTGATTTTCGAGGCAACGTTAAAGTGTAGCATATTAGGGACCTGCCTTGTATAACTTCAGAAAATGCCAAAAACAATGAACTCGGAACGTTTTCAACTTCAATGAAGTGTATATTTTTTAATATGTCATTAATGTGTTTCTCCGAAATTTAATTCTTTTCTGTAACAATTAAACTATATGTATTTTATAATTTGGATAATTATGAGATCTTGTTTCCACGTGAGATATTGCTATCCCCACACACACATAATAATTATAAATATAAAGATTTATTAATTATAATTAAACCTTAATGTTTTTTTGTCTACACTTAGGTCCATACCTCTTAAATATTTATTTTTAATAAGTTGACACTAGAATATCTTTATGATGTCACGTGGGCTCGTTTCTTATGGCCCCTCTTTTTCAAAATAATATTCGTTTTTAGTCTTTACTTGTTTCTTTAGTTTTTCTCCAAATCTAATTTGGGTTAGTGTAATTCGTAGCAAGGTTGAGTTTAGATTACAAAGTAAAAAAATAAGTAATAAATTATATTTTTCTTGTTAGATAATTAAGAAAATGATAAATAAACATATATTTTTTATTAAGTTTTATATATTTTATTTTCCACTCACCTATGAAAAGAAAATAGTAGAATATGTATTTTTCAAAATTATCATTCTCTATTGTATGAGTAACTTTATAATAATATAGTTATTTAATTTTAATTTATTCATTTTTAACTTTATAAATCACAATTTTCCTTTACTTCGGTGCTACTTTCTCAACAAATACATTTTTCTTATTCTATTTAATCTTGCTTTCTTTTCTCACGCGTTTATTTCATCTACTTTTCTTACAAGGTTATAACCGGATATAAAAGAAAGGATGATATTTATGACCGTAAAATAACACAGAATTATTTAATTTTGGAAACTTATTTTTTTTTTTTAATAAATATTATAAAAAATTTGAAAAAATAATAGAATAAGAACGTAGTTAATAGAACAATAATTGAATAAATAATAAGAGAAAGTTGTACAAAGTGAGTTTGAGGATAAAGGCATATAACATATAAATATGATGGACCAATTAGGAATGGTTTAAAGTTAAGGCTAGTAAAACAATGTTTTAAGTTTTAACAAAATTTAACACTAATATATTATTATAAAATTAAAAATATTTAATTTTTAAATTACACTTATAATAAATTTTGATTAAAAATTTAAAGCATATTAATGTTAAGTTATATTGGTATTTTAAATATTAATAAATAATAATTTTGAAAATTTTTTAAATAAATAATAAATTTAACACTTTTATTTTTATAAAAAGATATTGAATAGTTAAAGTATCCTAAATTTTAAATTTATTTAATTTTTTATCATTTTCTATTAATTAATGAGATTGACATCTATTTCTATTTTCTTCTTTTCTCCAACTCTATGATGGTTTTTATCTCTACTTGAAGGTTTGGAGTGGTAAAATAAAAAATTAGAGTTTGTGTTGACTTTTTCTTTTTTTAGTACATATTTAATATCTATAATATAGAGTAATGTTAACAATTTTAATATTAGATATTATAGTTTTATTGTTTATTATAAATGAAACAAATGAGTTTTATTGTTTATTGAAAAAAATATATTAAAAAATTAATTATAATAAATTAATAAATAATTTTGTATAAAAAAGTAAAATAAAAAATTAAAATTAAAATATTACAATTTTAATAAATTATTTTATTTAATTTTTGTTAATTTGTTTTAGAACCTCAAGCGTCATTTTGGTATAAGAAAAATTTTGAGTGAAAATTTGTTCAAGCTAATGTTTAGAGAAAAGATCTAATGTGTTAGAAAATCTTTGGAAAAGTCTAGTTTTAAAAACTGAAATGCAATACTATGTCATTCAACAATATATGTTTTGGAAAATATTTACAATAAGCGAATATTCTGGAAATGTTTATACAAATTTCGTTTGGTAACTGAATCATTTTTGTTTCCTATAGAATTTGACTACATTTCCATTATTTACACAATTTTCTGCAAAATTGTCATATAAACAACTATAAACTTATTGGTAAATAACATAATCGAAATAAGGTTAATCCATTTGGCATTCAACATTAGAATATCATTTAATACATTTGGCAGTACATATTAATTTATTTTATGTCAATAAATAATAATATTGGTGTTTCCAGAAGTAACATTTATTTTATGATAAAAGAAACAATGCTTTATCAAAACTTTATTGTTATCACTATAAGAATGTTGATTTTAACCAGGATTATTTAATTAAAATAATCAAATATGGGTTGATGCATTTCTTAATATTTTTAACTAATATATTTATTTTTGACTTTTAAAAAAAATTAAAATTATCAAAACTTCTGTGTGTGAGTGGTGGCCCAACTAATTTCTAATGGGTTTTCCAAAACTTAAAATGCAATTAACATAGAAAAAGAATGTAAAGTTATATATCTTTGAAAATAATTAAGCTTTTAATCGAAATAGCTATACAAATTCATTTGACATTCAGAAGGCCATTTAATACATTTGGCAGTTCATATTAATTTATTTTTATCTCATTAATAATAAAAATATTGTTTCCTGAGGTAGCATTTATTTTATTATATAAAAATATGTTTTTAATGTGTCCAAAGTTTAAACAAGGTGTAACCGCATGACGTAGACGTGGAGGTTACTTACGTTTTTTCTTTTAAAGTTTGAGAAAGGGTGTAAATGAGTTTTTAAATATTGGTTCGATCGGATTGAATACAAATCTAATGTAATTTAGATGAGTTGACTTGAAGAGTGACAAAGATTTTTTTTAATATTGTTAAAACAATTTATTAGAATCCGTATTATACTTAAGAAATGATAAATTTTTTATTTGTGCATCTCAACTTTAATTTTATTTTTTTTCTTCTTATCTATTTTGGAATATAAGATATATATATATATATATATATATATATATATATATAATATTTTTTAAATAATATTTCTATTGTAATCAAAATTTCTAGTGTAATTTTTAAATACTTTAACTTTTTAAAACATTTAATTTATTAATAATATTTAATAATAATAAATTAAAATTTAATCTAATTTAATTCAAACTTGCATGATTATCTTATATAAATTACATATCTTTGCGTAGTTTTTTTTTTTTCCTTAAAAGAAACATTTTCGTTTAAACTTAAAAAATTAACATTTAAATATTTATATGAAACGTAAATAATTAAATTCTACGTTTAATTACAATTTATACGTTTCAAAATGTAAATAATTTTTTTTATAAATTAAGAATAAATAATATATATACTAATAAAAGAAAATTAAAGTTTTAATTTTAGTCTCATCCTATCAAAATAAGACTTATTTAAAGGAAAATTATTTTCATTAAAGAGGACAAAATAACTATTTTTTAACTCCTGAAGGATTAAATAAAATAAAGAGAAAATAGATATAAATATTTTAATAATTAATTTATTGATGGTAAGTACAAATATCACGATATTTAATTAATGGATAGTCATTATTTCTTAATAGTTGTTAATAAATTTTATTTAAATATTAAAAAATAAATTATAAATAAAAAAATAAATATGATTGTAGAATTTAATTTTATATATTTATATTTTTTAAATTATAGAATTGAAGTTGTCTTTAAAAAATATTTTTAAAAAATATTTTTGTGATGTAACTTTTTAAATTTATTTTTAAAAATTGAAATTTATGTACATTAATATTTCATTGTGTAATTTTGTTTAATTATACATTAAAATTATCTTTATATAAATTTATTTTTTAAAGAATTTTTTTTAAATAATTTTATTTAAAATTAAAAAAAATGTTATAAAAACAAACGTGAGTTTTTTTTTTTTTTTTCGCAAAATAGAATTTTCTTTTTACACTTGACGGATAGCAAGTAGTATTCATGATATAAATGTAAAAAAAAATAATAACCAATACCCAAATAATAATATGTATCCTAATATTATCTCGATATTAAGAGTGATTTCCTTACCTCTAAACTTAATTGAATGGAACTAACTTCTATAAAAAAAAAAAAAAAAAGTAATCACATTGTAAATAGAATTTAGGCGTTATAAGTAATAGAATAAATTAACGGTTTCAATTATTAAATAATACAACTTCAACTAATACTTCACTTCTTTAACCAATTCTTAATTTAAATATCATGAGGCTTCTATTTGAAATTTTATTTCTCAATTCCACAAGTCATGATCACAATGAAATTGGTATTTTAGATACCCTACACCCAATGAGCCTTATGGCAGTATAGATAGTGGTTAAACGGTTATCATTTTAAAAAATATAGTGAAAAGTTTATTCAAGAATATTACCCTCAACCAATTGTTTGCATTTACGCTTGTATGTTATATTATTATAGTCAAAAACCAATTGACATTCCATTAGTGCACATGCATCTTAATTATGAAACTCGACAACATAATAATTATATTTCAAAATTTCCAAAATATAAGGTAAAATTGGCATATAAAACATGAAAGATGATATATCTTTGAAAATAATTTAGCTTTTATAAAAAAAATATTAGACGATATATAGAATTTCTATCTTAATCGAGATAAGGTATTCAATGTTAGAATATTATTATAAGAGAAACAAATCATAGAATATCAGAGATAATTAAGGGAATATCAGAGAATATCAGTAAGAATACCAGAGATGATCAAGAGAGTATCAGAGAATATCAGTAGAATATCAAAAAATATCAAATGTATTTATTTAGAATAATTTCTATATTTAGTTTCCTAGAATTTTATATTAAGTGAGCTATTGCAAACAAAAAGAATACATTCAATAAAAAACATTTTCTTCCATGTTATCATATTCTTTGTTCTTTCTTGTTTATAGTTATCATATCCTTGGCCAACCTTTCTTAACCCTAATACCATCGCAAGATGGTATCAGAGCGGTGTTAGATCCTGGAAACTCAGAAACCAACATCATTGTACCATTATCCCTCACAACCAAAACAAAAAAAAAACAAAAAATGTCATTTTCAAATGATGAAATTAGCAACAACATGAATCAAAACCAAAATAACTCTTCAACCATTACTGATGAGCAAATTTTGCAAATTGCAAATATGCTTCGTAATGGCCTAGGGATTCAGCAAATACAAGTCAATCTTGACAAGGGACAAGGATGGAATCGTTCAAAAATTGTCGGACAGCATCCACCACAACGACACAAGGAAGACAAAAGCCACCTCCACTGTACTCATTGCAGAATGAAGAAACACACCAAGGAGACTTGCTTCAAAATCGTAGGTTATCCCGAAAGGTGGGAAGATTCCAAACCAAAAAATCGCAAGGCTGCTACCGCCGCAGTCACTCATGAAGGGGAGAAAAGAGAAAAGGATACCAGCTTAAGAAAATCTGATCAGTGGATTTTTTATTGTGGAGCAACTGACACCATGACCCATGACCCTCACGATTTTGACAGGCTCTCTACACTTGTTAAAACCCATATTGAAACAGCCAGTGGAGAATTAGTTGAGGTCCAAGGAGGGGGGCTCAATTGTTTTTTCAGAAAAATTAAAATTAAAAAATTGTCTCTATATTCCTGCACTATCATCAAAATTACTTTCTGTAAGCCAAGTTACAAAGGAGCTGAATTGTGTGGTTCTCATGTTTTCTAATTTTTGCATTTTACAGGACATTCTTACGAAGGAGATCATTGGGCGTGGTATTGAACGTGAAGGTCTTTACTACGTTGATGAGGTTGTTCAAAAGGGATATGCCATGCTTGCTCATGGAACAGTTACAAGGCAACTCTGGTTATGACATAGACGTTTGAGACATCCTTTATTTGGGTACCTTAAGATTTTATTTCCTAGTTTATTTACTAGTAACACTGAGCCCATCAAATGTGAAACTTGTATACGGGCAAAGAATCATAGAGTTACTTTTCCTCTTAATAACAATAGAGTCAATTATGCTTTTTCATTAGTACACTTTGATGTGTGAGGCCCAACTCCTAATTCCCACAATAATCAGTTTCAGTATTTTGTATTATTTGTGGACGATTTCTCTCGTATGACATGGGTATATTTTCTAAAACACAAATCTGAAGTACCTAACAAGTTCTATGCATTTTATCAAATGATTTACACTTAGTTTGACAAGAAAATCTAAGTACCTAGATCAGATAATGGTGGAGAATTTGTTAACAAACAATGCAGGAATTTTTCAGAGAAAATGGCTTAATCCATCAAACTTCCTGTCCAAACACACCCCAACAGAATGGTGTAGCAGAACGAAAAAATCGTAAGTTACTAGAGATGACTCAAGCCATGATTTTTGATGCACAGGTAACGACACGTTTTTGGCCCGAAGTTGTCGCTACCTCGGCCTATCTTCTGAACAGACTACCCTCAAAGACCCTTAACCACAAAACATCCCTACAGATCCTAGCTACTCAGATTGATCTCCCTCCTGTCCAAATGTTACCACCACAAGTTTTTGAGTGCTCTGTGTTCGTTCATATTCCCAAAGAAAACAGAACTAAATTTGATCCATGTGTTGAGAAATGTGTCTTCGTTGGATATGCTACACATCAAAAGGGGTATCGATGTTACAACCCAATCACTCACCGTATACATGTGATTATGGATTGTGATTTTTTAGAATCAGAATATTTCTTCAATAGCCAACTTGATGTTCAAGGGGAGAAAAGTAGTGAACCACCAAGTTGGTTAAGTAGCCTTAGTTGCCAAGAAACTGTTCCAAAAGAGCAAGTAGATGGAGCCAACGAGCATGTCTCGGTCAACGTAGGAGGGACCAACACAACCAATGAGGATCCTTCTAAGAATGTCCAACAAGAGATAAGTGATCTTCACTCTACTGAGCTGTCGCCTGTTATGAATGAAGTCACTAACAATGACAGGTTAGCACCAGAACCAGAACCAGAGCCAGAGCCTTTCACACTTCCGCCAAGAAGAAACAGAGGGGTACCACCTGACTGATATTCTCCAGAACATGTTTCTCGGAATTCTAGGTATCCTATGAAGATAACTAGAGAATAAGTGACAGACATTGCAAGAGCTTTTCTTACCTCTCTTCTAGCTAAAGATATTCCTAAAACAGTTCACGAAGCCAGTAAGAAGGGCGAAGGGAGAAAAGCTATGAAAACAGAGATGGAAGCTCTAGAAAAGAATGAAACTTGGGAGAAGTGCATCTTACCAACAGGGAAGAAACCAGTAGGGTGTCGATGGATTTTCACCATTAAACATAAAGCAGATGGCGCCATTGAGCGGTATAAGGCAAGATTGGTGGCAAAAGGCTATACACAGACTTATGGCATTAACTACTCAAAGACTTTCTCACCAGTTGCAAAAATTGACACCATCAGAGTGCTATTTTCAGTAGCAGCAAACAAAAATTGGCCACTCTATCAGTTTGATGTCAAAAATGCTTTTCTGCATGAGGATTTGAAAGAAGAGGTGTACATGGAAGCTCCTCCAGGGTTCTCTAAAGACTTCCAAAGAAATGAAGTCTGCAAATTAAAAAAGCACTTTATGGGCTTAAGTAGTCTCCACTTGCCTGGTTCGAAACATTTACAGTGGCCATGAAAAGGTACGGGTACAAACAAAGCAACTCATACCATACTTTATTCTTAAAAAGAAAAGGAGATTTGATCACATGCCTAATAATATATGTGGATGACATGATCATAACTGGAAGTGATATAGAAGAAATAACACAACTGAAGAATAACTTGTTCAGAGAATTTGAAATGAAGGACTTAGGTGGACTGAAGTACTTCTTGGGAATAGAGGTTCTTTGCTCTAACAAAGGAATCTTTATTTCTCAAAGAAAATACATCATGGATTTGCTTGCAGAAACATGAATGGTTGATTGTAAACCAGCAGATACTCCTATACAAGTTAACCATGGTTTAAAGTTTGAGGAATGAGCTAATCTGGCAGATAAAGAGAGGTACCAACGGTTAGTTGGGAAATTGATTTATCTGTCACACTCGACCAGATATAGCATATGCAATAGGGGTAATAAGCCAGTTTATGCATCAACCTCAAGAGGATCATATAAAAGCTGCCATGAGGATTGTCCGATACTTGAAGGGGACACCAGGAAGTGGGATCATGTTTCAAAAGCATGGACACTTAAACATTGAAGCTTATACTGATGCTGATTGGGCTGGTAATCCAAATGACAGAAGATCTACATCGGGCTATTTTACTTTTGTGGGAGGTAATTTGGTGACATGGAGGAGTAAGAAGCAAAAAGTGGTTGCTCTTTCAAGACCAGTTAGCAGAAATTTTAACCAAAGTTGTTACAGGCAAAGCATTTACTCGAGTCCTCAGCAAGCTAAGCATTGGTGATCCCACTGCTCACCTTGAGGGGGAGTGTTAGAATATTATTATTAGAGAAACAAATCATAGAATATCAAAGATAATCAAGGGAATATCAGAGAATATCAGTAAGAATATCAGAGATCATCAAGGGAGTATCAGAGAATATCAGTAGAATATCAAAGAATATCAAATTTATTTATTTAGAATAATTTCTATATTTAGTTCCCTAGAATTTTATATTAAGTGAGCTATTGTAAACAAAAGAGTACATTCAATAAAAAAGCACTTTCTTCCATGTTATCATATTCTTTATTCTTTCTTGTTTATAATTATCATATCCTTGTCCAAGATGCAAGTCATTCAGAAAGTCATTATACATTTGGCAATACATATTAATTTAATGTATAAAAATATGTTTAACTGTCAAAACTTTATTCATCGGAAATATATATATATATTATTTACAAATAAATAATAATGTTTTTAACTAGGTTATTTAGTTAAGATTATCAAAGTCTTGAATTTTGTGAAGTTTATATCCCAAAAACATTCAAATATAAAACAAAATCACTTCTTTCATATTTCATAAATTAACTCTGTTCTCACGGGACCTTAAAGCTAAGAACAATACTTCCAAGGCGTTAACTAGGTCGGCTCCTCCATTAATCTTAGGTATCCGACATCTGGAACAATAGTAGAGATACTTGCAGAAGGTACTCCGACGCTTAAGTCAGTATTAGGTTATCATAGGGTTTTTGTATGACTTAGAATAGATAGAACGTACTTGTTCCTGTGTCACTATTCACCATTTATAATAGTATATGTAATGATTGTTTTCTTACTTTCTGTCAGGGGGAAGATGTGTAGCTTCTTCTATTAGAGACATGATTGTTCTTTTGCACTCTGTGTTAGGAGAAGATGTAAGGTTCACTCAACCTTACTTTTGTTAGAGGAAATGTGCATCGTTTATTGGAATCTATTCCTGTGTCAGAGGTTAAGTGTTTGTCCCAATGTAGGGAAGGTGAAGAGACTGGTCAGTGGATGTGGCTGGACACATGTCGGCCTGTGTGTTTTTCGTGGGTATGGCTGGCAACCTATTAGCCTAAGTGATTGTTGCCCTCTAGGTTCTCAATTATCCGTATAGTACACTTTCCCCCCCAAGCTCGAGTAGATGTCAGACTACGAAGAGCTTTTAGTGACATGAGGCTAGGAAGTGCTCAGTTTTTGTTACGTACATTAGTCATGAAAAATTCCCTCCATTTTTGAGCTGATACAGTGTTGGCTCCTCTATCTGATGGTATGGATTGAGGAGGTGTTTGGGCCTTGGGCTTTCTCAGATGGGACTAGTGTCTCTCTGCACTTGGGATCTGTGATATCGAGTGGTTGGGAGCTGAAGAGTCATTGCTTGTCACTTCAGGGTTCTATAAGTGAGGGTTTAGGTTCATTTTTGTGTTTCTCGTTGCAATCCTTCGTCTGAAGTCCGACATCTTTTTCTTTCTCTAAGAACTTTTGAGTGTGTCGTGTTCTCTCTAGTCCTAAGGTAATTATGTCTTCCTCGTCCTCTTCGTCCTTGTCTTCTACTTCTCGATCTTCTAATAGTGTGCCCAAGGAGTTGGTTGGCCCTCACAAGGACTCCTCGTCCTCTGACACTTTGGTGGTGAGGGCTAATGACGCTAACGTGACCGAGGACTCCTTGGGTGGTGCCACATTAAGCGATCCTCCTCTTAGGACCGGGTATGACTAGGTAAACGACCTAGTTACTGAGCAGTCTTTCAAGTATAGGTGGCACAAGTCTTTGGAGTATTTTGTTGCGAGTGTCCCCATGGTGGTCCCTGGAGAAGTGCTCGATCATTGACGGCGTTTGTTAGGCCGAGAAGAGAGTAAGTCAAATTTTTTTCTTCAAGTATGGGGCCTTTTTTACTGATGCTCATGTTCGTCTCCCCTTCGACGAATTTACTGAGGGTGTTGCACATTCTGAATGTTGCACTTACTCAGCTTCATCCCAACTATTGGGGTTATCTTTAGTGTTTTCGGCTACTGTGTGAGATGTTTGGTCTTAATCCCTCTCCTCAATCTTTCCTTCACTATTATAGTGCTAGGCCGAGTGTTACCGTCCATTGAGTGTCGTTGGTGAGTCATTCTGGGTTTGGTTTGTTTTCGCCCTATACCGTTTCTTATAAACGATTCAAGACTGGCTTCTTTTGTGTCACCATAGAGCCGGTTGGCTGAAAACATTTCTATTATGGTAACACTACAAAGTTCCCTTTTTTCTAGACGAGTAACCCTGTAAACTATCTACACTGGTCGAGGTCTTTAATGACTGATGAGGATCAAGTGATTTTTAGTCTTTTTGATATGCTTCCGAGGAGGTTACCTACGCAAAAGCTCCTCAAGCTTTTTCTTTGCACTCAACGCTGGGTTGATTTGAGTGGTATGTATACTTTTGTTTTTGTGCTGTTCTCGACCATTATTAACTTAAACAAATTCCCTTGTGTAATTTTTGCAGAAATCATGGCTCAAGAGGGTCTCGCTACGACCGAGATGTTTAAGAAGTTGAACCTTGAGAAAGCACAACGAACTAAAGACTGGGTCACTAAGGCTTCTACCTCTGGTCAACTGCTACTCCTACTTCTGATTCCACTTGGCAAGATCCTCCTGTTAATCTCGTCCCCCCTGTGGCCAAGAAGAAAAATAAGAGAAAATCAAAGTGTCGCTCTTCCCCTCGCCTTCCCCTCTAGAGGTCAAGGACCTACTCTCTTAAGGCGAGTAGTAGTAAGGGAAGCTAACCAGTCTCCCATGACTTAAGAGTTTCATAAGGGTGTGAATATATTTCTCTCACCCAGGCTGAGAATGACGTGCTGATGTCGTCCTTCATGGGCGATATCATGACTAATTGGTTGGAGCTCCAAGCGCGAGCAATGGCCGTTGCTCACTTTCTCAGCAATCGATTCCCTAAGGAGTCGGCAAAGAAGATAGAAGACTTGAAGGTAAAGTTGGCAGACTCAAGAGGTGCCTTGAAGAAAGTCAGAAGCCAAGTTCTCCTTGACCGACCAGGTCACTAAGCTCACTGGTGAGCTCGCCGCCTCCGAGACCGATATTGATGAGCTGAAATCGAGGTGTGGCGACCTGGAGAAAAAAGAAGAGGCCCACTTCGCCGAGATGTCCGCGCTTGAGAGAAAAATGCTTGATATTGCTCAAGAGAGGGACGACACGATCATTGAGAAGGATGAGGTGGTCGCGCAGAGAAACAAGGTTGAACAGGAGCTTATCAACCTTAAGGATTATATCTTGAGTATCTATGAGGAGGGGTTCAACCAAGCCCTTGACCAAGTGGTTCTTTTATACGGGGTGTCGGCTAATGACAATGGATTTGACATTGGGAAAGATGTTTTCTAGGGTTGAATGATCCCAGTGAAGGACATGTTGGCTAAGAGGGCTGAGGAGACTGGGGAGGTTAAAGGGATGGATGACGAGGGGGAGGCCGAGGAGGAGGAGGATCATGAAGCCGAGGAGGAGGAGGCTTCAGCTGAAGGTGGCTCCGACGGGGCCGAGTAGTTGTGAATATTTTCTTTTTCTTTGCATCATTGGGGGTTATGCTTTTTGTTGTTACTTGACCTCCCACCTTAATCATTTTGTAAAACTTCCTCTATCAATGCAATTATTATTTTGTCTAAGTGTTGACCATGTTACTCTTTTCTCTTTTCTTATGTTTGCTTTGGTTGAATAATATATGTTTTTCAATCATTAGATGTAGTCATGGTTGTTATATGTTGATATTCATGGAGTGAGGGCTGAGCTGTTTCTCGGCCTCTATACCAATCATTTTAGACTGGGTTTCAAATTGAGGGCCCAGGTGTTTCTCGGCCTCTTTACCAATAGGTTTAGATTGGGTTTCAAAGTGAGGCTAAGGTGTTTCTCAGCCTCTATACTAATCATTTTAGATCGGGTTTCAAAGTGAGGGTCGAGGTGTTTCTCAGCCTATATACCAATCGTTTTAGATTGGGTTTTAGAGTGAGGATCGAGGTGTTTCTCGACCTCTATACCAATTGTTTTAGATTGGGTTTCAGAGTGAAGGCTGAGGTGTTTCTCGACCTCTATACCAAACGTTTTAGATTGGGTTTCAAAGTGATGGCTGAGGTGTTTCTCGACATCTCTACCAATCGTTTTAGATTGGGGAAAGTGGAGTATAGAGGGAGAAGAGTTTTAGATTGCTGAATAACCTCAGTTTATTGGAGCCTCGTTAAAGCCTTCCCAACCAAAGCCCTCTTTAGCGAAAAAGACTGAGTTACGAAAGAGTGCTCAAGAGTACACAATATTTTGAAGTACAATTTTAACTGAAATAAAACTTGAGGTTCGATGCATTCCATGTCCTCGGTATTGCTTTCCCTGATAAATGTTCTAGGCGGTCTGCTCCGCTCCCTGCTACTTGTCGGATTCTGAAGGGTCCTTCCTAATTAGCGGAGAACTTGCCTTCGCTTTTTCGTGCTTCACTCCTCATTCTCCAAACCAGGTCTCCAACGTGAAAGCTTCTCGGCACTACCTTGGAGTTATACTTTCTTTCTGCTTTCCTTTTACTTGCTTCTTCTCAAACTCGGGCTTTGTCTCTTAACTCGCAGATTAGGTCCAGGCTGGCTGTAGGGCTTTCTTGGTTGAGATCTGGGTTGAACACCTTGGTTCACCCAATTCAACTGGTAACATAGCATTTGAGTTGTAAGTGAGGTTGAATGGAGTTTCTTTAGTGGACGACTGCGATGTGCACCTGTACGCCCATAAAACTTCTAAGAGCTCCTCGATCTATCTTCCTTTAGTCGTGCCCAGTCTTTTCTTTAATTCATGTAGGATGACCTTGTTCGCGGCCTTGGCCTGCCCATTAGTTTGTGGGTGTTCTACTGAGCTGGTAATGAAGCGAATGTTTTGTAGAATTCCTGAAGCCCTTGATCAATGAATTGTCTCCCATTGTCTTAGATGATGGTGTTCGGCAGTCCAAACCTGCACATTATGTTCTTCCACACGAATGCTTTAACCTTATTAGTTGTGATAGAGGCTAACGGTTCAGCCTCTATCCACTTAGTAAAGTAATCAACTGCAACTAAAATAAACTTATATTGCCCCTTCCCAGGATTGAATGGCCCGATAATGTCAATTCCCCACTAAGCAAATGGCCATGGAGAGCTCATTTGATGCAATGTCTCTGGCTTGGTTCTCAAAATATTGCCAAACTCTTGGCATTTTTGGCATTTCTTGAATATTTTGCGGAGTCACTCTCCATAGTTGGCCAGTAGTACCCAACCCTCAATGCTCTTGTCGCCATGCTGCGTCCCCGTGAATGGAGACCGCATATTCTCGTACGCAACTCGACCATTACATACTTAACTTGATCTTTACTGATGTACTCCAACAGTGTCCTTGACTAACTTCTTCAGTATAGCTCTTCTCCAATAAGGGTATATCTTGCACACTTTGGCTTCATGATTGTCTCCTCGATCACTTTACATGTTCCATCTTTCAAGAACTTGATGATGGGTGTCGTCCAACACTCATTGTCCTCCTCGACGGCCATGACTTCTTCTCCAACGATTATATTGGGCGTTGGGACTGTCATTTGTGTCACCGAATGATATTGATTTTTATTTTTAGTGCTTGCAAGTTAGGAGAGTAAATCGACCCTTGTGTTTTGTTCTCTTCTGGTATGCTTTATCTTAGCCGCCTTGAAGGTTGACAAGAGGCTCACCACTTTATGGTGGTATTGCATCGTCATGTTGTCTTTTACTTGAAACTCCCCAATCAAGTGACCAATTGTTAACTTTGAATCACTTCGACATTGGATCTCCTCAGCTCCCATTTCCTTATCCAGGTTCAAACTCACGATTATGGCTTTGTATTCGGTCGGATTGTTGGTTGTTTTGAAGTCATATCTCAAGGACTATTCAGTGGTTAGCCCCGTCGGTCCTTCCAGAATGATCCTGACTCCACTTCCTTTGGTATTTGATAATCTGTCCACGTATATGGTCCATTGAGCTTGTTGAGCATTGGCACTTGTTGGTTCAGGACTTAGCTCCACCACGAAGTCAGCTAACTGTTGGGAATGTATTGGTTCCCTTGGCTCATAACTTATTCCAAACTCAAATAACTCAACCAACCACTCTATCATTCGTCCCGCAAGGTCTGGTTTCGTCAAAACCTTCCTAATGGGGTAGTCGGTCTTCACCACAATTGGGTGGCTTTGTAAATGGGCTCTCATTCTTTTGGCTGTATGCACTAGCGGCAATGCAACTTTCTTAATTGTTTGATATTGCTTCTCAGCATCCTGAAGTTTATGCTTACAAAATACACAGACTTTTGCACTTAGTTGGTCTCTTGGACGAGAACTGAACTAATGGACTCCTCAGAAATTGATAGGTATACCATGATGGTTTGGCCGTGTACTGGTTTTTATATCACGGGCATGGTTGCCATGAACTGCTTGAGCTGCGTTAAGAGTTCCTCACTCCTGGCTCCATTCAAATTTGTTTCTCTTCTTGAGCAGTTTGATGATTGGGCCTGTCTTCTAGGCCAATTTTGGAATGAATCTGGACATGGCAGTTAACTTGTCAACCAGTTTCTGTATTTCTTTGTCGTTCTTTGGGCTTCTCATTTCCATAGTTGCTTGACACTTATTAGGATTTGCTTCTATCCCTCTATGCGTAAGCATGAATCCCAGGAACTTCCCACCTTCTACTCCAAACACACATTTGCTAGGATTCAACCTCATATTGTACTTTCATAGAGCTTGAAAAAGTTCAAGGAGGTCGGCCTTGTGTTGTTTGCATGAATCAAACTTGACGACGATATTTTCAACATATACTTCAACATTTCTTCCTATTAGGCCATGAAATACCTTATCCATGAGCCGCTGGTAAGTGGCCCCCGCATTCTTAAAACCGAATGGCAAGACCTCATAGTAGTAGTTGACATCCTCTGTCATGAAGGCGGTCTTCTCCTTATCTCTTGGATGCATCTTGATTTGATTGTGTCCTGAGTAAGCATCCAGGAAGCTGAGGATCCTGTGTTCTGCGACTCCGTCTACTAACCTGTCAATACTTGGCAAAGGATAAGCATCCTTTAGGCATGCTTTGTTGAGGTTTGTGTAGTCGGTACACATCCTCCACTTGTCGTTAACCTTCTTTACCATCACTACGTTGGCGAGCCAGGTCGCATACTTGGCTTCTTTGATGAAGTTGGCACTGAGTAACTTGTCAATCTCATCCTTTGTTGCCTGCCTCTTCTCCTCGCCCTGCTTCCTTTTCTTTTGTGCGATGGGTCTGACATCTTTGTAGACTGACAACTTGTGGGACATTACCTCAAGATCGACCCCTGACATGTCTTTGGCCGTCCATGCAAACATGTTGGCGTTCTTGACTAGTTATTGTATCATGTGTGCCTCTTCTCTTCCCAGGGATATGACAAGCTTAGTGTCGTGTTCCTTATCAATGAGTTCTATTTGGATCACGTCTTCACTAGGTTCCACTCACACTTCATCCATTCATAGGTCGAGGTCGGTTACATTTACGCTTCGTACCTCTTCCTTTCCTCTTGTCCTTTTGCTGAACTTTCCATGTTCTGACTTTATTGGTTCCAACCTTAGGCTGGCGACATAACATTCTCTTGCAGTTTTTTGTTCTACGTGGATCGCCATGATATCTTTCATGGAAAAGGGAAATTTCATGGACAAGTGGGGAGTGGACACAATGGTGCCGAGTTGGTTCAGCGAAGGTTGTCCTAAGAGGACATTGTAGGATGTGTTGCCCATGTACCTCAACTTATCCAAGTCATGCGCAGGCTTCTTGCACATGTTGTCCGCGAAGGGGCCTGCACGAAGCGCTGTTACCAAGTGGTGCAAGGCAACGTTAGGATCTAAGTTCCAAATCCGTAGAGTTAGCTTCCTGAACCTTTCCATGAAGGTTCTCGAAGTCTCACCTTTCTCTTGTTTTATGTTAAACAAGGTATCGAACCGACATGTTGAGGCTTGCTAGTGGCAAACTGGGTTGAACTTGCCCACCAGCATCTCAAAACTGTCAATGGAGTGTGGTTGTAGATGAATGAACCAATTCATAGTTGCTCCCTTCAGTGAGGTAGGGAATATGAGGCATAATATTGCATCGTTGTTTATGTACAAGCTAATTTGGGTGACAGATGTCTACGTGTTCATCTGGGTCAGTGGTCCCATTGTATCGTTCTATGCTCAACCCCTTCTAATGAAGAGGGAGCTCAACATTCATGATTCCACCAACAAAAGGATGTCTTCGACTTCCTCCTGCTTGGTAGGAGTAGTAGGTATGATGAATGGTTGAGGCACACTTCGAACCTCTAAGATCAATCTGATTCACAGCGGTACGCTTGGTACCATCTCCCTCTGAGGGGGGGGGGGGGTTGGGGGAAAA
>Ga0209700_103082_pt1 | contig 32549 bp, 16 predicted proteins | sample SiratroredBW_FD_187528 | JGI IMG/M metagenome (GOLD analysis project Ga0209700, IMG submission 187528) | Root nodule microbial communities of legume samples collected from California, USA - Siratro red BW (SPAdes) (version 2) | ecosystem: Host-associated > Plants > Roots > Nodule | place: USA...
TTTTTTTTTTTTTTATTATATATATATATATATATATATATATATATATATATATATATATATATATATATATATATATAATACATAATTTTTTTATTATTGTATTAAATTTATTTGGAAGACACAATGTGTGTCAATTTACTGACAAATCTTAATTTTAAATTTGAGTATATCTTAGAATAAGAATTTATTGTGAATATAATAGTTATAATACAAGCTTAAAAAATTAATGATTTATTACTTATTCTAAATAAATAAAAAATACCATGAAAATAATATATTAAAGTAAAATATAGCATAAAAAATAAACTTTAATTTTTAAATATATGGTATTGATGAGTTTAAAATATGTAAAATGTGTTTATTTAAGTTCTTAACTGCTAAACATCTATAAAAAAAATTAAAAAGTGAGTTTATAAGATTATACCTTATTTTAAAAATCTTATCATAACCTTCTAAATAAGTAAATTGTTATATTATATTACATATACATAACTATATATAATTCTTATATTATATAATAATATAAGACAATCATAACTATTAATGAATATAATTATAACACAATAAATGTATTACACTTTTAAATATTTTATACCATATTCTTCTTTTCCTTTTATATATCTTAATTATAGAGTGCGCGTAGAAGTAAAATTTATGCTTTATATGTTCATGCTAAATACCTTAGCTTGTGCTTATATTTTAATATTTTTATTGTGAAAACTGCAAGCAAAACTTATTAATTCAAAAATCATTCCTAAACCTATAATGAATTCACCAAATGGAATCAGGTGTTAAAATTTAAATAAAACTATATAAACTAATTTGACTCCGAAAAAAGAAACACGAAATATAAAAATATATAATCTTAGCTTAAATTTTCTTTCTTCTGCAACTTCCTCGTAAGCTTTGAAAGAAATTTGAAGCAATCAAATATTAAAAATTAGTTTCCAACCATATAAGTTTTTCGGGGAGTGGTGTAAATTTTCTAGACACTATGAGAGTGGACATTTTTTTATTTATTAAAATTGGCAAGTGTGTTACGTAGGTATATTTTGCCCAAACAAGTAGTGTACTACTCAAACGATTTCAATTCTTCCATTCAAGAAGGTTAAAGTTATTATACAAGAACACAACTTTCGTTTAAAACCCTAAACCTAAATTATGAGGTAACTATCTGGATGTAATTAATTTTTATTTAAAATTGTGTCTTCATAACGCAACTTAAATAAAAAAAAGAAAAAAAAATCATATTCTCATGATTTAAAAATTACACTACTATAAAAAAAATCGTAAGTTATGTTTAACATAAGGGAGATACTATTATTGTGCATTGTATGAAAAAGTAATAATTAGATATACTTGAAAAGGATTAAATATAAAAACTATTTTAAGAAGGAAAAAATTATAAATTTAATTTAATTTACATACAAAGTAAAAAAAATACATTAAAAACTTTTATATATTAAACTAATTTTAATCTTTGGAAAATTTATTTATCTTTTTAGAAATTTATGTAAGCATATTCTTGTTCTCTTAGTACAAGTGATTATGACAATATAGAAATTTACATATAGTAATTACACAAAAAAATAATAATTAGTGAGTGTAACTCGCTCATGCATGGTCACTTTTAACTTGCGTGTAAATGCAGCAAATAATGTAATAACTTCATTGGTTCTATAACGGTCAATTTGATAGTGTTTCATACTCAACCTAACTGAAATAATTTTTGTTTTACTGACTTATTAAATAAGTGAATTTAAAAAAAAAAAAAAAAACTCTAATCCCTAAAGCTTCACATAAAATAAGTTAAAATAAAGGAAAAATTAGGTTTTTTTTTCTATTTCAATTAACTTTTAAATACTTTTAAAAAATTCAAGTTCTTATAATATTTTAAATAAATTAATCTCTAAATATTTTAGATTATTTATAATTTGATTTTTAATTAATTTCTACCATTTTCAAGTCAAGTCTAACTTAACTTATTCAACTAAATTAATCTAACCTACAGTCTATCTAAAATTATTTATCATCAATTTAACTTTCATGAGTATGATATTATTTAAACTTGATTTAAGATGAATCCAACTCAATTCAGTTCAAAGTGAATTCAATTCAATTTAGTTATATGTTGCTGAACTCGCTTTTTAAATTTGAAAATCATTTTGAATTTAAAATTACCTTTGAAATTGTGCATTTCAAAATACATTTATACAAATAAAACATTTTAGATTACATAAAGAGGTAATTTTATATCTGAATTTCATATTACAGAATCTAAAATATGTTCTTTTATAAAACACATTTTTAATTATGGAATCTGAAAGCTATTTCCAGATGTAAAATTACCTTATAGATTCATTTCGGAATGTGTTTTATAAAAAGTATATTTTGTACTCTTCAATCCAAAAAAAATAAATAGCCCCACACCCACTCTTCCCTGAACAGCGAAACCACCATACATGCCTTCACTAGGTGCACAAATACAGGCGGACGATCAAATGACACCAGTATAGAACAACGAAGCGACGCAGGGAGAGTGAACATGAACACAATTATGGAGGTGCAGGAAGAAACCGTCTAAAATACAAGCCTTGAAAAGGCTAAATTCCAACAGGTGTTATTCGCACCCTCTAAAATGCCATCCACACCTAATAATGTATTTTTTTCTCATTTAGTTTGTCTGCGAAAAATGTGTTTTTTGTTATGTATATATACTTAACAAAAAAACTGATTTTTTTTAAGTAATTCAAAATCAAACGTGTTTTGTTGCATAAAACATGTTTGTGTTATGCATTACAACAATCATGTTTGAAGCTAGGTGGGTTTGTTTATTATGCACAATCCACTTGTGTAGTGGGCATATTTTTTAGTGTGTTCTTTTGTAATATTATTAATTTGTAGTAATCTTAGTGTGCGACAACTTTTGTACCTTGTTTGGTTTTTACGGCAAAACTTAACAATTTCATAAAATAATTCCTAACATGGACAATTAATCACAAGTCATTCTAATGAGTAATCATCTTTTAAATATTGCAAATGTACATATTATATATTTTTTTATACATTAACTTTTTTGCTTTGTTTAAATTGATAATTAACATTCATATTAGCATGGTAACGAAGATATCAAATGGCCTTGACAAACACTGAGTGAACTGAAGAAAGAAGAGTGCTAGAAGTAGTGGAAAAGGATAGTCTTCTCCTTTTCTATGAACCTCACTTTTCTTTGTTCTTCTATTTTTTTTTTTTTTTTTTTTTTTTTTTTTTTTTTTTTTTTTTTTTTTTTTTTTTTTTTTTTTTTTTTTTTTTTTTTTTTTTTTTTTTTTTTTTTTTATTTTTTTTTTTTTTTTTCTTTGTCTCTGATTTTGCTGTTGATTTTCTCCTCCTTTATTTTTAACTTTTTTATTTTTTTTCCTCTTTTTCATTTTTTAATCAGATTTGAGTATCCCTTTATAATTGGTTGAGTATGCAAAATGGCACTAATAATCTTGACATTTTCTCTTTTGTTGATTCTTGTCCTTTTTGAAAGTAGGAAATAGAAGATATTAACATAGGGCTGAGCAGAAAACAATTATGGAAATGAAAGAAATAAGAGAATTAATGTGTAATGAATGGGTATAAGAAATAAAAGATTGAACAAATAATCAATATCCAACCAACCTTTTTATTTTGTCTATTTATTAAAAACAATATTTAAGAAATAGAATATTTTTTTTTAATTTTATTTTCTCTGTCAAACTAAATGATTAACATGTTTTTTTCATCATAAGAAAGATAATTTTTAATATTTTTTTAATTCCATTCTCTTTTTCTTATTTTTAAACTTTTGTTTTCTTCAAGATAGTTTAAATTATTTCTTTTTCATATGTTCCTTCTTAAGGAAGAGAGCTTTCTTTTTTTCTCACTTTAGCAATTGCATGCTCACTATGGCCTTTTTTTTTGCTTTTGATCATTCTTCCCTCAAATTTTAGTATATCATTCCTTTTGTGATCAAATTGACTAATGGAAAGAGATGAGTTGTAAATGTCTGTACTCTAAGTGACAACATCTCATCATAAATGCTAATTTACAAAAATACTAAGTGACTTACCAGGACAATGCATAGAAGCCAAATAATTCATCTTCATTAATTTCCCAAGGATCACATAGACCTTTTCCTTAATACAAAGCCTTTTTAAGATGTATAAAAAGTGCAACTTGTGAATGGATAGTGAAATAGCCATCAATCATTATTCAAAAACTTTTAAATAAGGTAAATTCATAATCCAAATAGTTATAAATATTCATGACAAAAAATCAATAATACCATTTTTTTCATTCGCAGATTTTTCAAACAAATGTTTTATGCTTGTTAAAAGGGACAATCCCAACGCTTCGAGTTCCATAATTTTTTAACTTATAACATGTTATCAACCATATGTTATTTAAGCTCCGTTTTTGGACAAGTTCAAAAGTTTTTATTTTAAATAGTTTTACATATATTTAATTCGTTTTTTATTATAATTATGTATAAATTGCTTTCAAAAAATATGAATACTAGATTTTTAAAAAATGAATTAATATCAATTATGTAATGTTGTCTTTATAAAAGAATAAAATCAAATTCTGATAAAGAAATTAATATTAATTATATGATTTTATTTTTATAATATAATAAAATTCTAAGAAGGAAATTAATATCAATTATATGATTTTGTCTTCATAAATTAAATCATTATCAATTTGTTTATTTTATTTTATATAACATAATCATATTATAATATTTTAATTTGTTTTCTTTGTTAACTATACCTAAAATACGTACACTACTTGTATATATTGAGTCCTGTGTTTTTGTTTTCAATAAAAAAATATAAAGACTATTTTCATTCTCATATTTTTTGTTCATTTCTCTATTTTCATAATATGATATCAAAGCTCTAATTTGAGAGTTTTGATTGCTACATCTGCTATGGTTGAAATTGTTGATTTCTCACAAAATTTTAGTTTACCTTACCATGTTAGTTCCTTTGATAATCCTTTCTTTCTCATTGTCTTTGTCGTTCTTGAGGGACCAAACTATCATCATTGGTCACATTCATTTCAAATAAGCCTCATTTCAAGAAACAAGGTAGGTTTTATTGATCAAACTATAGAGGCTCCTACTCATACCAGTCTATTGTTTTCAGCATGGCATAGAGCCAACATGTTAGTTGTTTCTTGGATACTCAAGACTGTTTCTCCACCCATTACACAAAGTATCACTTGTATGGACAATGCCTTTAATATATGGAATGATTTAAGGGAACAATTATCACAAAGAGATATGATCCATATTGTTGATCTTTAAGATATGATTTCTTCTTTAAAACAAGATGAATTGTCTGTTACAAACTATTTCACTCAACTTAAAATTCTTTGGTATGAACTTGATATTTTTCGTCCCTTTAACTGCTTGCTCGTGTGCCTCTAAATGCACATTGTGAATATTTCTAAATATAAAACACGAGACCAAATTATTAAATTTTTAAGGGGGCTAAATGACAATTACTCGACTATGAGAACTTAAATTCTATTGATGGACCCCTTGTCGTCCTTGAATAAAGTTTACTCTCTTGTTACACAACAAAAGAGACAAATTTTTGGTGATCAATTCAAGACTGTGTGATTGCTACTAGCGGAGGAGGTTATAAAATTTTTTGCATCAACCTATGGAAGAGGTTCTGGTTATGGAAGAGAAAGCCAAAGAAGAGGAGATAACTCTAAAGTTTGTAGTCGTTGTAGGAAGACAAAACATACAATTGATACATGCTATAGAAAGTATGACTTTTCACCTCATTTCAATTTTAAAAATTATAGCCATGATCAGAATCGTGTTAATGCAAATTTTCATAATGCAAATTCAAATATTGATAAGCAAAATCATAAAGGTTTAAATTCAGAAGGACGTTCTCAACAATCTGGTTTTACTTCTGAGCAATATCAAATATTGTTAACTTTTTTACGTTAGTTCAAATCTAGTGGCAATGTTTCTAATTAAGTATGTGTCATTCCTTCCAACACGACAAACACACATTGGTAATAATTGTTTTTTTATTCCTTTAGCTCTTTGATTCTTGATAGTGATGTTACCGATCACATTTGTTCATCTTTGACTCGTTTCACTTCATATCATCAAATTAATCTTATCTCTGTCAAATTACCAAATGAAAATCAAGTAATTGTAAATTATTCAGGAAGTGATTTTATCAATCAAGATCATGTCTTATATAATGTTTTATATATTCCTAACTTCATTTTTAATATTTTTTCAGTAGCAAAATTAACTGATAATTTATCCTGTATAATTATTTTTTACTCTAATGGTTGTTAGGACAAACACTCCTTAGAAGATGATTAGCTCAGTTGAGATGCAAGATAGACTTTATATACTAAAGGTCTCTTCCTATCAAAAACTTCAAATCAAACATATCCAAAGTACATTAATTTTATTGCTTGTAATCTTTAGACCCTTTGACATTTTCGATTATGGCATATTTTAAATAAATGTATTGATGTTATCAGGAATATTTTTTCTTTTGTTAAATATACCAAATTTTGTGTTTGTGATGTTTGTCATTTTGCAAAGAAAAAAAGACTTTCATCTCCTCTTAGTACATCTGAATCTAAAAAGTGTTTTGATTTGATTCATGTTGATATATGAGAACCATACTCGATACTATCAATTCAATGTCATAAATATTTCTTTAACCTTAGTTGATGATTATTCAAGGTACACATGAATTTTTCTTTTTAAAAAAAAAATTGAAGTTGTCAATATTTTGAAAAATTTTGTCGTCAAACACAATTTGATAGAACATTAAAAATAATAAGAATAATAAGAAGTGATGACGAAACTAATTTTTTCATGACTAATTTCTCTGTCAACAAAGGAATAGTACATCAAACATTATGTGTTAATATTTCACAACAAAGTAATATAGTTGAAAGGAAACATGATTGTAACATTCCAAAAATTATCTATAACATCTAATCTATCCAGATCAGTAGTTAAAACATAATGCACAATATATTACAACCATACACTACCATTGTATTTCAAAAGATTTTCCTCTTCAAAGGGAATTAAAACATAACTAATTACATTTACACATATATACATATAAACAAAATAAGAGTTTTTTCAGAAAGTTTTTAAAGCTGCAACTGGCTCATTCAAGAGCATATTCCAAAGTATCATTTGCAACATTACCTGTTCTCGTGTATAACACACGATCATCGCAGTAGAAATAAACACACTACACAAATAAGAAAGGGTAAGCTAATAATTCAAAATATCTCAATTAATCTCAAATAATCACAAGTATATATCGTTTAACACATAACAATCAATTGACAACATCTATCATCCAGCTCAAGACATCACATGATATAGAGAGACTCAATCTACTTCCGGAAAACTCGTGCATTGAAAAAACTCTGAGATTTGCACTTGTCATACTACTCTCAATTTGTCTGTCTCATCTCATTACCATTAATCTCATATGACAGGGTTAATCCATATGACTGTCCTGACCAACCTTCTTTCAAGTTGCAGTTTCAGTCATATGAACATTCTTCGACTCTCACTACCTAGTAATATTCATCTATTTGATTCCTATTACTAGTAGAGTCAGGATATCAATCGTTAAATTAGATTCTTATAAAATGCACATCTTATTTCTCAGCAGAGATGTTCTCTTTCTTGAAAATACTATGCATACGCATCACATATAATTCATATAATGCATCATCAATTTTCATTAATCTATTCATTCACTTTCCATTTCAATTTCAATAACTTCACCACTTTATATAATTGTACAATATCAGATACAATTCCTCAATCAATCATGCATAAAGATATATCCAGAGGTCATACCTATCAAAATCTTATCACAAGTCATATTCAATCTATTAAACAACAATCAAAAGTTCTCACATATTACTTTTGAACATCATTACTCAAATCAGAACAATTAATCACTTCAAATCGAGATAAATAATCAAACATATCCAATGCTCAAGGACCAGTCAAACATGCAATAAATACTTTAACACCGATAATCACATATTCAAGTCTTTTATCCTAAAGTTCTATTTGAAAGTAACTAATTAGTATAAAAATAAGTTACTAGTTTCTCTTACCTGAGATGACGATCTCCAAAACAAGTCCCCCAAACTAGTTAGTATAGCACTAACCCAATCCCTAGATCTAGAACAAGTTATCAAAACAAAGCAAAATTTCAGTATAATCTTAATTAAATTAAAAGACATACTTTTCTCAATTGTCCCTACTAAGATTGATGACAAAAACCTAAGAAAAAATAGAGAATAAGGAATCTTTGGAAATGATCCCTAACTCTCCAGCTACTTCAGGGTATGATTAGAATCTAAAATAGATGAGATATGAAGAAGGAAAATTAGAGAAAAGGAAAAGCTTGGGAGAAGGAGAGAGAGAGAAAATGAAGGTGGAAGGGCCGTGGGCTTATGTTTTCTTCTTTTTAAAATGCGTGCCTTACAATGATTTCATATATTAAATGTAATAAGAGCCCTTGTGATACAATCTCATTTATTAAAAAAAAAGAATTATTGATCATGTTTTGTGATACATGTTGTGTATATTATAAATATGCTCTTCACACCTGTTTTAAACCATGTTTTTTTCTTCTCGTTAAATGCTTTACAAAACTGCAACAATTTTTAATCAAAGGTAGTTGGGTCTTTACGCAATTCTAGCACTTTGCCAACAAATAAAAGAAAATTTTATTTGAGGACATCAAAAATATGTTTTTATTGGTTTTAATAGATTAACAAAATGACTTTTTTTGTTGAATGTTCAATGCAGAGAAAATTTTATGTATATGGATGTTGTCTTATAAGAACATATTTTTCCATATCAAAGGGTCGAGGATACCAGCAATAAAATTATCAATCCTAACATCTTTTGTCAAAATCTTTTACCAAAGACAAACTTATTTTGAGTCAACCATTACAAGCTATTTTTACACCATTGTTTGTTGTGATGATGTAGAAAACAATAATAATAATGATCATGAATCAGACATACATTGAGGTTCAAAAGAAATTTGTTCCACAGTAACTAAAACCTTAATGAAACTCTTGAAATAACATAGTTAATTCAAATGGGTACTTAAACAAAAAGACCACCTAAGTATGTAAATAATTATTATTGTAATCTCAATGTTTCAAATATATTTTCAAAAGTTAAATATCCTTTGAGTCCAGATTTGTCTTATAATAAATTACCACCTTCTTACATATTTTTTCTTTATGTATATTTCTTCACCTGTTGAACCAAAAACTTATACACTTATTATGAAGTTGTGAAACATGTATGTTAAATAAAGACTATCAATGTTAGATATCTATGTTTGGAGTTAAATTAAATATAGGATGTTGTTCTTATACTAAATTATATTTAGAATATATAAACCTGTTTAAAATAACATAACGTGTAAATTTTAAGTGTGTAAAACTAAATGCTAATGTTATTTATGAATATGTAATCTTGTTCGTTGCTTACAAAAATGTATAATTTTGTTTAAATGATCAAATTGTATAAATTTAATACCATTCAGATTATTTATACTTAATATATATTGAAAATAATAATGAAAAATAAATTAGTAATAATTTATTTTACTAACTTATCAAACATTTTATCCTCATTTTCGTATAATATGTGATATACCATTGAATATTTTACAGAATTACTATTTCACCAAAATAACACACATATAAAAAATACTATTTAAATAAACTTGTACAATATTTGAATTTAAAATAGAGGCATTGACAATAAATATTTTCCAAAATTTATGGCTTGTTTCTTTGTCAAGGTATCCTAAAATGTTTGAGATTGAATAAATAATTAAAAGATTTAATGGATGATATCAAATTAAAAAATATAAAAATTTTGAGCAAAGTAAATTGTATTTTATATTATCACTTTACATAAAATGGTTATGTATCAATACATTCAATCCTTATACCTTAAATAGTAAGAGAATATCTCTTTAAAAAATATTTTTTTTATTATAGTAAAAATAAAATATTTATTGTAAATTAACAATGTTTTGAAAATTTGTTCTAGACATTTAGATAATAGAATATAACAACTAATATTAAATTAATATTTTATATTAACAAAAATGTATTTCATTTTTTAAATTTTGTTTAAATAAACTATGTAGAAAATAATCAAATTAAAATAAGTAGTTGTTTTTTAAGAATAAAAGAAGGTTTTTTGAACTGAATGCCTGATAAATGTCATTATTATCATTCAGCTTAACACAATCTTGCATTTATGTTTTAAAATATATTAATATCCTACAACTTTTTTTTTTTTTTTTTTTTAATGGAAGGTTGAGGATATCCCTCATTCCTTTCTATTCATTTTCACTTTACCACCAAAGAACTCTATACTTTATATTAAAATGTTATACTTACTGTTTTTATTCTAAAAAAATTGGTATAATAAATTTTTGTTTTTAATTAAATTTCTATAAAAAGATTTTACTCTATTCTCAAAATACTTTTTATTGTAATTATTATATCATTTAATTTTTGTCATTAATTGATCATAAGATCATTATTTTCATTAACTTATCAATTAATTCATTTATGTTATCTTTAATCTCCTAATATATCAACTTATTGTTTTTTTTATTAGTAAAAACATCCTTAATAAACTAGTAACATAATTTCGCACTCAGCAAACAATTATTTGATAAAAAATTTAAAAGGTATTTAAACTTTATAAAGAAATTATAAGTTAATCAAACCTAATTTTTTTAAATAATTCCTTTGACAAAATTTGATGTTAAAAATTGCATGTTTGTTTCTTGTTTATATGTCAATCTTTTAATTCAAAATTGTTCATTTGTATTTCTTATAATTTAAAAGTAATAAAGCTTTTAAATTATATTTATAATTTAATTAAATAAAAATATAATAATATGTAAATATACATTCAATAAAAAATTGAATTAGCAACAAATATTTTATTTAAAATTAGATTAGAAACAGAAAATACTAAAGGACAGGAATGTGGAAGTAACATTTGCCTTAAAATTTTGCTTCATCATGATCATCATCTAAAAAAACTACATGTTAACTTTGTAACTGCTAAAGATGGAAAAGACATAATCTTGTAACGCAGATTTTACTTCAAATTTAAAACATGATTTTATTTCGTGAAAATAAAGAAAGAAAAAAAAATGGCGCGACCGACCCGTTTTCCTTAGGAGAAGTAAACACCAAAAAGTGGGTCACAATCCAGTGCTTCAGGTTGCAGGATACAACCCCATGCACTCTACATTGATTCATGTGAAAAATCCTTTGTGGAGTGGCAAACAGAGCGGTGAAAGCGCCAAGGCCGCAACACCCACTCCCTCCCTTCAATCCCTAATTTCCCAACTCCAGCACTCACTCCTCAACCTTCTGCTCTCAGGTAGATTCATTCTTTCTTCACTCTCCTTTCTCCACTCTTCAATTCTCTTTTTCCTTTCGTTTTCTTCTCCGATTTCGCGTTTCGTTAACAGTTACTGTTTTCTGTTTTTTCCGTTTCCGATTCCCTCAACGGCCATCCCAGCCTAGGGTTGCAACTTTCTACTGTCCAATTCTTCGCAACTATTTATTGTCCAATAATTTGCAATTTGCAACTAGGTTTTCAATTATACCCCGAACACCTCCTCATACGACGTTACATCTGTCTACGAGAGTGAAATTAGGTTCATGCATGCGCTTTGTTCCTGTTAGTATTGTGTATATTCTTAACCATAGCATGTTTGGATGATTCCGCGTTTTGTTAGTGTCTCTTTTTGCTTAGTGATTTTGATTTCGTCTTGTGTGAAGTTTTGAGACACTCTAGAACCAATATCTGTGAATTAGTTCCTGCTTTTCTCTATCTTAAGGGAATCTGCAAACTGAATAACTGATCTGGAACCCGTGTTTTCTTCCTTTTTCAATTTTTGTATATACATTTTGCTGTTCACTGTCTTTTGATATGCAGTTTTTTTTTTTGGTTAGTGGGATTATTTTGGATTGCATTTCCTTTTTCGTGGCTGGTTTCATTGCTTAGATTCTGCTTGTTGTTATATTATTTATTGCTTCAAACATCTAGATGGGATGCATGTCATGTTTTTCTTAATCCTATGAATATAGGTAATGGTAAAGGTGTACCTAAGCCAAAATTATATATCTTTTAGAGAATGCCTAATCATATAAAGTGAAATTTGAGCTGCTTGCTTCTATGTAACAATACGCTTCCTGCACTGATTTTATTCATCAATGTCATCTATATTTGCTGAAATCAACATATTCTGAAAATAGGATATATATCTTTCTGGGTCAAGAGCTCTTCTATCATTGTGACAACCATTCTATTCTTGATTACAAATGGGATTCTTTAATGGTTGCTCTGCAGCAGTCACTACCTTTCGTTTCTTCATGCAATCTAACATATTTGAAGCTAGCTGTTCAAACATATTTACTGTCTTAATATACACCATAACTACATAAAATGATCATATTCTATGTTGTGTTGTTAAATAACCGTTATAGCCCCAAGACAATGCTTTAATCAGGCTATTTTTGACCCTCCACCATCATTAATTTGTGAAGGTCCAGTTGCAATGGCGTGTTTATATGCTTGAAATGTTGACTTCCAGCATATTCCACCATCTGCCATTGATAATAACCTTTCGTTGTTACATAATGCCAATGGCATTTGTCTGTTTGATACAAGAGAATAATGAGAAAATGATTTATGAGAATAATTCAGATTTCTTTGTTTTAATTAACTATGTACTTTTCTTTGTGGATGTATTTACTTTGGAAAAGTTAACAAAGTTAATCTCTAATTGAGTTGATTTTTTAATTCTGTATTTTGCATTACACTGCCCATGCTCTGGAGTGAAGATAATGTAGTCCTACTTAACTCTTCTTCAGTTTGAGTTTCAAGTTGTGATTTAAGTTCAGCTTACTGGGATTTTCATCTGTCATGTGCTATGCTGATATGTTGATGCAGGGGCTGGACCATATGGGCTGGGCTGTAGATGTAGAATAGTGTAGGCTCTTATTCATCCTATCAGCATGGATTTTAGGCATAGTAGTCAGTCACGTGCAGTAGTAGGCACAATTGTTCTGTTGTGGCACCCTGCCGGTCCTCTAATGGCCATCACATTTTGCCTGGTCAATTGGTCAAAATCACAGTCGGAGCAGGTGTTACATTGCATTGTTATATGGCTGCCATGATGTGGCAGATTTTTGTGAACTGCCATAGGCAATTTGTGAAGGGAAGCATGTTATTATGGCGCCATAGGCTGCAATGGAGTGTTTATCTATTGGAAATTTTTCCTTCTGCTATTGATAACATTGTTACACAGAAGATGTGTTGAAACTCAACCTTGCCCCTGAAACCAGTGCTGTTTTGTGGCTGCAGCCCCTTGCACCTTCTCTTCTGTCTGTGATCTTTGCCTTCTCTCTCTTTAGAAGGTGTCTGTGTTTTCCTCTCCTCTATTTGCATTTGAATCTTTTAAGGGGGAGGTGCATAGATGCCAGGGTCTTCGGATTACACTGGTATAGTAAACAAAAGGGTTAGGGCCGAGGGAATTGGGTCAATGGGCCCCTGTATATATATATATATATATATATATATATATATATATATATATTTTAATTTTTTCCCATTTGGTTTTGGTTTGCTGTTATTAGTTGAGTTCTTTTTGACTTCCCTTATTTATTTATTCTTATCATTTAAAGCATAACAGTATTATGATAAATTGAATAGTTGTATTAATAAACTAATAAGAATAATGAGTACATACAACAACTACAACAACAACAACAACAACCCTCATCCATGACTTTTGTTGGTATTTACTTGTATTTGTGTCTCTTATTAGTTCTTCCTCTCGAATTGATACTGATTATTCAAATAGATGGGGGTAAATTGACGAGCTCAGATATTAATAAATTAAGCATACATGCTTTAAGACACCTGGAAATTATGAATGTTGTGAATTTTGAGTAGTTTTTTTTTTTTTTTTTTTTTTTTTTTTTTTTTCTTTTTTTTTATGAGAATGTGTATGTATGTTGGTATACAAAACTTAGTAGTGGTAATCCGATGACCTGGCATCTTGCTATAGCATTTTTGTGGTCAGCTGTTATGGGATGTTATTCAGGACCAATAATTATGCTTATAGGAGTGCTTCTGTTTTAAGTTTGCTTCAATGGGTTTGAGCCTTAATGGCGCTTTCCAATAGTTCTGATCTGAATTTCTTATAGTTCTCAAGATTCTTTGTTATCGATTATCTAATAAATTGCTTAACGAATATAGACTCTCTTTCTGTACATTTCAAAATGTTTATGATTTCTCACTGAACAAACACAAATCTAATCTTATGCGTCAATGTATCATATCTTGGTTTGTCTAACCTTTCCTCGGTATGGTCTTCTCTTTCCAACCTAATGGGGTTGATGGAGTAGTGTCAGCCCATATTGGCTGGGTTGCAACACAAGTCCCATTTATTTATAACTAGAGGCTTCCCCCTCTTATCTGATTATTGTTTTGGACTTGTTCTTTATATCATTAAGGTCGTATGATAAGATTTCTATCCAGGCAGTTAGCATAGCAAGCCAATTTCAGTGTCAATTGTGTTTTTGCTTTTCTAAATATGGCAGTGCACATTTCTTTCCTTGTATTTTTTTATTTGTTTGTCTAATTTTTCTTATGCGTCAATGTATCATAGCCTGGTTTGTCTATTCTTTCCTCTGGATGGTCTTCTCTTTCCAACCTAATGGGGCTGATGGAGGATTAGCCCCATATTGGCTGGGTTATAACACAACTCCCATTTATAATTGTGGCTTCCCCTCATATCTGGTTACTTTTCGGACTTGTTCTCTTTATCATTAAGGTCTTAGGATTTAATTTCTACCCAGGCTGTAGTATTAGTTGTATTTTTGTTTTCCAAATACGGCAGTGTACGTTTCTTTCATTTTTGTATTTTTTTATTGGTTTCACATGATTTGCTCAATAATCTTTTATCTTGGAAGAAAAAGGAAATATTGGCAGACCTTTTAATGGCTTTCAGTATACTTTCATTTTACAGAGTATTACGTGGTACGTGGAGAATGGGAAGTAATGGTACTGAAAAGATCCCAATCAATAACAGTGCTGAAAGCTCAGAAACCACTATTGAAATAAAGATTAAAACATTGGATTCTCAAACGTACACCCTCCGAGTGGATAAACAGGTGTTTTTTTGACTCCGTATAATCTTTCTTGACTTGTTTTTTGAATTTCATTGTGAGGACTTTCTGTTTCTGTATGTTTATCTTGCTTCTTGCTCCGCCTTGCTGTAGAAACGTGATAAGTGGTAAAAACATTAAGGGTCTATTTGGTTTTTCAAAAGAAAAAAAATCTTTCATGAAAAAAATTGAAAACATTATAATAGTTAAATTGGTTTTTCATAATAGGCAAAAAACTAAAAAGATTCTCCAAAGCATGGAAAGATTAGCTTTTGAAAAGTTCCGAAATAAATTGTCAATAAAACCACTTTTTTCTGCATATCCAACACATCCTAATATGTTTGCTTTTGGACTGCAACACTGTTTAAGATATCTGATCATAAGGCTGCCTCTTTGAATTACCTGACAACTTGCTTAAAGATCTGTTACTAATTGTCCTTTTCCTACAACAATATTCCCTGTTCTGCAGATGCCAGTCCCTGCCCTGAAAGAACAGATTGCTTCTGTAACTGGAGTATTATCTGAACGACAACGATTAATTTGCCAAGGAAAAGTTCTAAAGGATGATCAGCTCCTGTCTGCGTATCGTATCCTATTTCTTTCTCTTTCCACTCTGTTGAAGGACTTACAAAGGAAGCCAATGTAGCTTTTAAAGAGATGCTATCTTGCCCTTAAGTAGTTATTAATTATGAGAGAAGACTTGGATTTCGTAAATACAAAATGATATGATGTAATCTGGTGTTTCCTTTTGTGTCAAATTTCTGTTCCATTTACTTGTCTGGAAAGGGGCTATGTCTTTAGCTTTTGTAGTAATTTTTTAATCCACTTTAATAAAATTTCTAATGTGTGTTTGTAAAACATATGATCCGTATTGTTTAAGTGTAGTAATCAGTATTGTGATGGAACGTTTTCTCAAGAGTTTAGATTTTGAGACAAAAAGACTGCAGCACATAAAAATTGGATTGATAAGAGGGGACACTGCCATGATAGTAAAATTTCTACCGAGTGGAGACTTTTGACTTTTGTACTAACGTGCTTGAACCTTTACAGAAAAGTATGAAGTTGAAATGTAGGCCCATCGACCTGTGTTATATTTTTTTTTTTTTTAGCTTGCCAAGTATATTAATATTATCTCAGCAATTAATTTTATGAACAAAAACGAAGAAGATCTCTTCTGGATGATTTGATTAGGTACAAAAGCCATGATTTGTTATGTCAATGAAGTTTTGATGCTGTAACTACATCCCTATTTTTTCATATCTTCAAAATGGGTTTCGTCCCTAACACAAGTAGATGTTGAAGATGGTCACACCTTGCATCTGGTTGTGAGGCAACCTGACCTACCACCACCAGGAAGTCTGCCCAATCATTCAGGTTTGATGTGATTATGTACATTATCATTTGCTATTGTAATTGATGTGAAACTTATGTGCTCTTGTTTAGTAGGATTTATAGTAAAGGTTTCTTATTTCTTTTTGTAGCAAATCTTCTCTTTAAGTAGAAAATTGGTGAAATATATACTAGGTCTTTCTTGCAAAGAAGATATTGTTATAGCTTGAAACTCGTTTGTTTGTTTCCATTTTTTATACCTAAATAAAAGCATGCCTGGGGGAAAACATGAATTATAATTCAACCAGTGGACGAAGTAGGTTTGCGACTTTTAATTTCTTTTGCCTGGAGAATCAGGTAAGATGATCAAAGCACACGTTCATAGTGCCATTTATCTGGTGCACCTGCAAGAATTAAACTAGGTAATTAGTTTAGTTTCACAATTTTTACCTGATTGTGTTCGAACGTATTCCTAAGAGCATGCCTTATTTGTGTAAGAAGAAATTCAAGAAGTAGTCATCGTGTTTGATGATTTTCCATTTGGGCACTCACAAAATTGTCACTGTAATTTTTTTTCTTGAAGGGGTGGGGAACTGGATAAGGAAATTTCTAGTTGATCTTGTGTTGTGGGTTACCTACATGCTTACCCTTAATAAAAAGAGGTAAGGTATACTAATCTCGGTGCTTACCTCCGTTTTGCAGCGAGTGAACCGAATTCAAGCTCAAGCCTCACCGGCCTTAGTCACAGTAGTCAAGTAGCCCCTGGTGTTTTTATTGAGACTTTCAATGTGCCTTTTCAGGGTGATGGAGTTGCACCTGAAATCAATAGGGTATAGTTAAATTTGAAGAAAAAGGGGCACATTGAGGTTTTTTTCTGGGGTTGAAAATTTAATCTTTATCTTATTCCTTTGCAGATCGTTTCTGCTGTTCTAGGATCCATTGGACTTCAAAATTTTGTGAGTGGTGAAGGGATTGACGTCAGGGTAAATTCATCTTTCTGTATATTCATTCTCTTTCCATTGGGTATTGGAGTGCTATAATGAATTTATGATGCGTGACTGATAAAAAATGGTATTTGCATGCCCTTTTTAAGTGTATATTCATCTGAAACTCTTTTCCATGACATATGGGCATATTGGATTGAATGAAGGAGCATGATTCCCAAGGCCATGGAAGAACTTCAGGCTCTAGTGGGATATTTGATTCATCTCATCCTCAACCCGAACAATCGGGTTTTCGGATTTTGTCTGATAGATCACGTAATGCCTTTGGAGCTCCAGTGCCAGTATCTCTAGGGTCTTTGCAGCCTCCTGTATGTGCTAAATCCTTTTTTTAGTTTCATTCAGGTGTACATATTCTTTTATATTTGACATTTTGAGTCTTTTCCTCTAATGCTGACAAGAAATCGAACAATTTTTGTAGGTCATTCCTGATTCTTTGACAACTTTGTCCCAATATTTAAGTCACATAAGCCATGAATTTGATGCGATTGGTAAGCATGCCATGTTGAATCTAATAGTTATCCTTCATTGGCTTCGGCTGCATTATTGTTCTTTTAGAATGACACATTTTACTGGCAGTCAGAGAAGGGGGGGATATTGCCCAAGCAGCTGAGGCTCAGAGGAATGTAGAAACTAGACCTGTTTCTTCACGTTCAGGTTCAGCTCCAGAAGGGTTTTCATCTCCAACATTGTTGGCAGAAGTTTTACTTTCTACCAGACGAATGATTGTTGAACAAGCTGGCGAATGCCTACTTGTGAGTTTTAAAACATCTCCTTAGATTTTTCTTCTGTGTTTGACATGACTTTGTAATGGTTCAAAATTTGAAGTGTTTATTCTTGCTTCCTGCACTGTTTGAAAGTAGGCCTTTGGAGTTATATAACTATTTTCTTTATTCTGCTAAACATATAAAATTGCCATGTTCATTATATACTTCTACAGCAACTATCAAGGCAGCTGGAGAATCAAGCAGATGTAACTGACCCAGTGTTGCGGTCAAGCATTCAGTCTAGGGCTTTGAGAACTGGAGTTTTGTTTTATAACCTTGGTGCATTTTTACTCGAGCTTGGTCGCACAACCATGACACTGCGTTTGGGTCAAACACCGGTAGGCTTGGTTTCCCACTGTTGGTATCTTGTTAGTTAAATGTTAGGTTTGTGCTTCTAAATACTAATTAACTTTCTCTGCAGTCTGAAGCTGTAGTTAATGGTGGGCCTGCTGTTTTTATATCCCCAAATGGTCCTAACCACATCATGGTTCAGGTACTTTTTGTCTTCCTATAGTTCTTGTCATGATGACTATACTGCTTTTGCTTATTGACCTGCATGGTTCCAGCCCCTTCCTTTTCAACCTGGAACAAGCTTTGGTGCTGTCCCTGTGGGAGCTGCACAGTCTAACTCAAGTTTAGGTAGTGGACTTGGTTCAAGCTTTTTCCCTAGGCGTATAGATATACAGATACGACGAGGTACATTATGTATATTTTGTAGTCTACTAGGTTCTGTTGTTTTGCATGATGTTTTTAACTTATATATAACATCATTTCTATAATTAGGTACCTCATCAACATCATCCAATACCAATCAAGAAGAACGCAATGATACACAACCTGCCTCAGTACAAAGAAATCCAGGTGAAAATCCTGTTAATCAGGCAAACTCTAGGCGTCCAGATGCATCTTTTGCTGGGGAACCAGGAGTAAGGTTAGTGCCTATTAGAACCATGGTTGCAGCAGCAGTACCAGGTCCTGTGGTCCGTCCACCCTCAGAATCATCTGGTAATTCTATAGGGGTTTACTATCCCATTCTTGGGAGATTTCAACAAGTGTCTTCTGGACATGTAAATAGTGAACAGAGATCTCAACATTCAAGTCAACATCATGCTGCGGTACCATCAACTACTGAATCCATGTTGGAAAGGCAAACCACAGATGATTCTACAAGGAATGGTAATTTAACAAATGTCTTTCAATATCTGAAACCACTGATTTCTTCCTTTTACAAGAAGTTTTCAGATTAATATTTGATTCTTTTTTCTAGTTGGTATGCAGAGTATTTGATCCAAAACTATCTTGTTATAATTTGTTAAAATAATTAATGCTTATTTATTTTGATTGAAGATGCAGTGCTATGCAATCTGATGTTATATTCCTCCTTTTTCTTTTGCTACTGTATTGGAAATTTGAGAAATTCGTTAAAATAATCAATACTTATTTCGTCTGATTGAAGATGTAGTGCTATGCAATCTGATGTTATATTGTTCCTGTTTTTTCTTTCTCTTGTATTTGAAATTTGAGAGCTGTTTGTGTATTCTTTTTTCCAGTACAATGGTTATACGTCGAAAATTATTTTATAGAAATAATAGTGTTCTACTTCATTTATCATTGTGATAATTATAGAAATAAGGAACTATGTTATATAGTCAAGAATATTGTTATAATTGTAGAAATAAGGAGCTGATCCTATATAATATAGTCAGGAATACGTATATTATATATGTGTTATTAGGAACTTCTTTATTTATTCTCGTATCATATCTGTCAAATCTCTATTTATTGTATTGATTCCTTTTTATCAATATAAATGCGCATGTGTTGTTTCAGAAACACACGGTTTCAGTTCAATGTTTTTCTCTTCCTTGGAGTTTTTACATGGTATCTATAGTCTTTTTTTCAAAATTGTGTTGGCTCAATAGACCTATCAACGAACTATGGAGGATTTCTTTTTTGCAAACATTTCTCCTAGGTTCGCTTTTTTTGTTTTGGTGCTCTCTCCTTAATTTATTTTATTTTTCTGGGTAAATAATCTGTTTAGTATAACAAATATTGACGTATTTCATTTTTAGTATAATACGAAAAAACAATAGTCTTAGTACAAAAGCTTCCATTCCGTTAGCTTTGTTTGAATTCTGTTAATGTTTGAGGTAAGTGAGCATGTGTTTGGTCTTTAGTAATTGCCAGAGTATGTTCATAAAAGGAAAAAAAATTAATGTTAATATGCAAACACATACTCAATTATTTCAACCATTTATGGAGTTCAAACAAAACTAATAAATTAAAGTTTTTTTACTAAGACTATTTTTTTTTCTTATTCTACTAAAAACAAAATATGTCAGCACTTGTATTTAACCGACTATTTGTAATCATTAAATTGTTTGCTTACACAAATTCATCAGTTTGTGATCAGTCAATACCCCTGTTCATATAGCTCATGGTTTACTTATTTTTCGGATTTTAAAATTATCTTATTTATACTGTAAAAATTTGTGAGATAAATTTGATTTTATTTAATTTGCCATTGAACTCTGTTGTAGTAGGATCGTTATCAACTCCAAGCACAAGACCGGAGCCATCTAATTCTCGTGTTGTAAATATCAATATTCTTGCTGCCAGTGGACCCCAAAACAACCAAGAACCTGAGCGACAAATACCAAGCAGTGTTCTTCAGTTATTAAGGTCACTCTTTCCTGGTGGAGAAATTCATGTGGAAGATTCAAGTGTACAAGGAATAACTGCTGGTTCTACCTCAGATCATGCTGCAACATCAAGGGGTGCTACCCAAGTCCCTGAAGCACAGCCTAGTGTCAGTGAAGAAGGCATATTTTTGTCAAATATGCTCCGTGAAATCATGCCAGTCATATCTCAACAAGTAGGGTCAGATGGAAATCCTTCAGAAGATCACATGGCTCAAGATTCTTCAACCCAGGTGTGCATACTTAATCGTTTGCTTTCCTTATTCTATTTTTTATTTGCTCGATTACATTTGCTATTGGGTCAACATCAACTACCAAAGCCTCTCTCGCCCACTGTGAGTGGTTCTTGACTTTTGACACACACGTAGGGAATATCATATTTGAAAGATTCCAATTTCTTTATCCTTTACTCAAATCCCTCTGGGTGTCACTGTCTCCGAAGTTGCTGAACAGATATAACAGCAAAAAATTCAGGCGAGATTATGCAGGAGAATTTTCTTATTATTGTCTTTTTTGCCTTGTTCAACCATTGAATGTCAAGTTGTGAAAATTAAGTTTTGTAACTACGTCTCCTATAAAAAAAAAAGACAAAATAAACTGATCATCCTATGTGCATGCAGGTTGAAACTGATGTCGGGACATCACGCAGACCGGGTGATTCTGACTCAAGCCCCCCAAATCCAAAACGTCAAAAGGTTTATCTTCTACTTTTGAGTTTATAAACTGTTCTTCTACACATTTATTTAAAACCCCAGCTAGGATTAGCAGCCCAGTTCTAGGTTGGACTGCATGTGCCTAGAATTATAACTGTTAATAAATGATAATAATACCACCAAAAGCCTTTTTCTGTTGTAAACAATTCTTTAAAGAGGCCATTTAATTATATATACTTCCTAATGGTTTCAATTGAAGAGTCTTTACTGGTCTACCCCTGCCTCTAATTATTTGCTATCGTGTCATTTGATGAGCTCTTCTAATCAAGATTTCAATTGATCTTCTTTGTACATGCCTAGATCATCCTGGGTACTGCCACCTTTTTCTCAGTAAATATCAGTCTTCCTCGCTAACACATTCCTTTCAGATATATTCAGATATAATTGTCTAAGAAATTGTCTAGCTATCTGAACATTGTTAGGCCGAATGTAAATGAGAAGGACGAAGTTTGGAAAGTTTATTATAGAAGGAAAAATAATAATAAAAAGTTAGGTGGGGACCTGCTGGCGGAAAAGGTTGTTGGGTCTATGTTAGTTTTGAGGTTGGTCTATAAAAGGATCATACTATTATAGGTTGCTAATACACCCCCCCTATCCTCAACCATTTCAACCGTGCCAACTCATACTATGACCAACTTTGACGACAAAGATTCTCCTATGGTGGAGGGTATTGTTACTGAACCCAGTAAACGCATGGTCCAAACACCTAAATGGTTCAAAGACTATGTTTTTAATTAATTAAATGTCTTCCTTTTACGGGCATATGGAGTCCATTACTGCAATCCTGTCCCAAATCCTATGTGTATGACTATTCCTACAATTGGAGGGAAATGAAAAATCTACTCTTTTCCTAGGTTAATTTGTAGCGCAGCCTGACCATAAGCGTATTGAAGATGCTTTATTTGAACATCGAAATAGATTGTGTTTATTTTTTTACGAAGACGTGATTGCAAATTGGAAGGTTCGACGACTAAAAGTATAGTCAAATTATATCTAAAAAAATAGTCACAAATTATATATAAAAGTGATTGTAAACTCGTCTTGTTATGTGAGGTTGCATAAAACATGAACTCCACGTTCTAAGACAAATATTATTGTCACGGTGAGTCTTTACAAGTTTTGAATTGTGATATTGAAGTATAAGCTACAGTGAATATTATCTACCATTAATTATGGTCTATGGATTAATTTCTGAACAAAATCTTGTCGACAGCTTTTCTCTTGTTAATACAGATTAAATGATTAATGAAGGTTGGTATTTTTTTTTTGCGCACATTAAGTTGTATGGACGTTCAATACAACACATGGGCGTTAAGTATCTAATAGCATTTTTGAATTATTCTTCCTTACAATTTCAACTACAACTGCTTTTTTTAATAATGTCATGGTTTCTTAATGCAGATGGAGTGAAATAGACGACAATGTTCAGTGTCCGGTCGAGGAAGATTACGATCACAAGAAACAGAATTTGGGGTGAAACTGAAGATGTCGATATGGTATTATGTTCTTTCCTAGTTTTCTATATGAAGCGTGATTTCATTTACTCATGCTGTAGACAAATTTTAAGAAGACTGCTCTCCGAATTATGTGACAACTTGTACGTCATTGGCATTGGAATTGAGCTTCCCCTAAGTTCGGTTTATTATGCTTGGAATTGGTATTAGAATTGAGATTAGTCATCTTATAAATTAAATTTGGCGTCCGTGAGGTCTTTATTGAAGAACTAAATCAAACATTTCTCTATTTTTAGGAAGATTTTTCAATTCAAGAAAGCAATAATTGAGATGCAGGTATATTATACCCGTTCTAGTTACCTTTTTCCAATAGTTGCTACTGGTCTGTATGTTTTAATATTGCAATACCCTTTTATTTAATTTAATAGTTGCTTAAAGTAGGGCTTTTTTATTAAACCATCAATGTATAGGTATAATGTTATCCTTTCTCTAATCTGGTTGTTAAACTAAAAATAAATAAAAGGATTAGAAATAATGTTAAGTTCTTTAAATTAGGCTTTAAATTTGTTTGACATGAATCAATAGGGATTAAGTTGATGGATATTCATTATTTGTAAAGTTACTTGTATAGTCTTGTTACTTTAAGAATTACTGGAGAGAGTATTGAATTGATATTGGTGTTTTGTTCTGTTAATTATTTTTCCTTTGACAATACTGCGATGAAAGGAATCATCTTCTATACTCAATCATGTCAAATCTGTATGAACTGTAACGAAACGATTTTCACAATAAGCACGACTTATTGCATAATAATTGTGGAGATATGTTTTATACATGTAATAAACAGTTTGACTTTAAAAATGTTAAAATTGAAAATCTTCGCAATGTAAGTTTTTACTATTAATTAAACAAGTTAGAATACTTTATATTCATTATTTTTAATTTCAAGTGTCTTCATAAATACTTAAAAAGTCGTTTGTTATTTTTTTTTATAATTTTGCCAGTTGTCAAATGAGTTTTATGATGTAATTCTATATTTATTCAATCATAAACCGTTCAATATGGTAAATTTGTTGGCTTTTGTAATAGTTATCTTAAACTTCATATGAAATTTGATTTTTAATTGTTTGATAGTGTAAGTTTTTTTTACATTTTAGTGTTAAATTATTCTTAATTTCACGAAGCTTTTTATTCTATAACAATACATGTTTTTGACATATTGATTTAATAATACATAGATGCAGATATTATTGGACCATTACTAATTTCTAATACAAGAATAAGTATTGGAATAGACATTTTTTTTCCTAACCCTGTTCTCTGTATGTTAATGATGGTTGGATTCAAAACCTTTTATGAAGATAATGTAAATAAGAAATTTTGAGACATTAAAAAGTAAATTGGTATTTTTTATAAAAAAATAAATTGAATTTATTAACAAACTAGTAAGAACTATTTTTCTGAATCAAAGGATTGTCATTTTCAAAATACATGTTGATTGGCAAGCGGAAATTGTTTAGATTTCACTTATTGAGAATTTCTGAATTATCTTCTCTAAAGTTTATTATCACATGTAGAAGGTCAAAGTAGAAGTATATGAAAAAAATTTGAGAATTGAACAAATAAATAATATATATATATATATATATATATATATATATATATATATATATATATATATATATATATATATATATATGTGTGTGTGTGTGTGTAACATGAATAAATATTAGTAGTTTTTGAATGGAGTATTATACGCCATCTATGTTTAACATCTATTGTAATATGTAATAAATATTAAGGATTATAATATCATATCTAAGAAAAATATGTAAAAATGATTATGCTCACAATGTAATATGATTATGTCTGGATGGTTTACTAATTAATTTTCAAATTTAGTGATTTTTTTAATTAATATTTTTATTTTTTTTCGCTACAATATTTTATTCAAATCCTACTCATTACCACTTCTATACGAGAACCATGATACAACATTCAATTTCAAAAGTTTTAATAATATTACTACTTAAACACAAAAAATTAAAAGTTATAGTTTTAAATAATAGTTACCAGCCATGAAAAAATATATAATCTTATTAATAAGAACTTTTTGTATTAAATCAAAGTCACTTATTTTTTGTTATGTTAATCATAAAATTATCTCGTTTAATATTAACATAAAATATTACGTGAAATAATTAAGTAAAAAAATAATTATATAACTTATTTAAAAAATTAAATGATAAAAATTTAATTGGAAAATATAAAATATTTACATATTTAATAGATAAAAAATTAATAAAAAATATATTAAAAATATCAAAATATTTATTATTTTAAACTGAAGTCTTAAAATTATTATTATCAATTTTGATTAAATTAATGTCCGCAAAACCTAACTGATTAGGTTATGTTTATATAGAAATACAAAAATGCCAGGCGTAACCCATAATTTATGAATTTGAACTTGCACAATTAACTTTACACACGAAATTACACCTTTTTACAACAATGCAACATGATATTAATTTAAAAGTTTTTAAGTAATTGTCCAGGTTGACAATTTAACGTGTTCTTCAGTTTTTGATAAAAAAAATTCCACGATTTATTTTAAAATTTAGAAGAAAATAAGTTTATTTTAACAACTCTATAAAAGGTATTTAAAATGAAACTAATTATATTTTTTCCAAAAAATAATGAGGCAAATTCACAGCCCACTATGAAAAGCCCAAAACCGGAAATCTGAACAAAAGCAGCGTTTTCCCTCGAAACTCCAGTGAGAGAAGTGATTAGGGTTTTTGCTTGCGGCGACTCCAGCACTCTCCTCTGTAGCATTTTCCGTCATATCCCTTCACCATGGCCGAACAAGTACGATTGTCCTCCATTTCTCCATTTGGCTTTGTCAATTGTCCTTAGTTCTTTTGTGGATCTTCCGTTGATTTTGTTCTTTATTTTGTATTGCAGACCGAGAAGGCGTTTCTGAAGCAACCTAAAGTGTTCCTCAGGTACACTAGATAGATACCTGAAAGAACGATTCAATTTTTTTTTGCATGTTGTGGTTTTGATGCTGAATAGTTTTCTTATTTTCCCCGCTTTCGCAGTTCGAAGAAAACTGGGAAGGGGAAGAGACCTGGGAAAGGTGGAAACCGTTTTTGGAAATCCATTGGGCTTGGATTTAAGACTCCCAGGGAGGCCGTCGAAGGTATCTCTTCTCTCTCATCCATTCTCTTGTACAATGTTTGTTCTTTGAGATGTAAATCTATAGGTTATTGTTTTGGCCGTGTGCTTTTTCTATTTGTTAATTAGGTTAAAATTCAACTTCCTGTGTGAAAACCCTCTCGTTGATGTTATGCTTCATATTATAGAAGTGCATTCCCAAACCGGCTTTTGGTTGTTAGTTGGTGCCTATTTATTGTTGATACTTTGGGGTGTCTTTTTACTGTGATGATTCTTAAACAAGCATTTCATATCCAAGTCGTTAGAGATGTTTCTGATATGAACATTTTTATGTACACGAGTTAAGGATTAGTCTGTGTGATAGTGTGTCATGTCTGCCCTCTTAGAATTGTTTGGAAATGGTTATCTATTAAACAGAATATTATGATTTTTTCTATGCAATTAAACATCCAAATTTTTGGTGAGAATGATTGATAAAACTCTTGGCATTACACATGTCATATAATTATCTGTGTGCTTCTGTTGTTTCATATGAGAGGATATAGTTAATTCTTTTGTCTAAATAGGTAATTTATGCATCTCCGACTCCTTTGATTTATTACAGGAACCTACATTGACAAGAAGTGCCCCTTCACTGGCAATGTCTCTATTCGGGGCCGCATCCTAGCAGGAACATGTCATAGTGCGAAGATGAATAGGACTATTATTGTTAGGAGGAATTATCTCCATTTTATTAAGAAGTATCAGAGGTATTATCCTGCAGTGTTTTTTTTTTGTATGTTTATGATTGCAGAAATGTAATTATAAATGATTTTTTTTGTAAAGGTATGAGAAGAGGCACTCCAATATTCCTGCTCATATATCACCTTGTTTCCGTGTGAAGGAAGGTGATCATGTCATTATTGGTCAATGCAGGTGAGATTTCATGGAAGTAATTGTTTTGGGGTATTTTATAGGTATATGTATCTGTCTGATGTTTATTTGTACCACTTATGCAGGCCACTCTCAAAGACAGTGAGGTTCAATGTCTTGAAAGTGATTCCTGCTGGATCTTCTAGCGGTGCGAAGAAAGCATTTACTGGAATGTGAGCCTTGATTTCCAGTTTTAGGATTTTGTTATACGCTGTGGTCTTTGAATACTAGCTTTTTATTTTTTAAACAATGTAGACACTTCCTGTTTTCAGTATATTTATTTTAGTGTTATTTCGGGATTAAAGTTGAGGGAATTGTGTTTAGACTGAAAATCGAAATTTTTGCCCAAATTAATGTGAAACAAATATTTTTGCTTGAATGCGTTTGTCACTGGAAACTAAAGTGAGTAATACTTTTTAAGTCTAAAACAAGATTGGACTGTATGTAGTCTTGGAAACCGATTATTTAGTTTAGAAATCAGTAGTACTCAAGTATGTATATTAGTTTTGTATCTCTAAACCAATATTTATTGAATTTGCCATTTAACGTTCTCATTATACGATGACACCTGCATGAATATAATAAGATATTGTATGCATAGGAGAATTGTTCAGCAAGGCCAATTTTTTTTTCACCCACTATTAAATTGAAACCCAATACTTCTATGGTCCATTATATTTTCACTTTTCAGGGTCGTTTATGATGTGAATGGTGGCTACGAAAACTAGTAAATTTTTCCTTGGACTCTACTAGAAGCAAATGCTAAATATTTAGTTGTTTTGCCTCAAGTTTAGGCTGCTAGTGTTACATTACTCGCTCAATGATCTTTAAAAACTAGTTACTGCAGGTTATGTTTTTAAGCTTGGATATTTGGGTGTTTACTGCAAGTTATGTTATTAAGCAGGGTGTTTACTACGAATTATGTTGTTAAGCAACTGATATTTGGATGTTTAAAGTTTCGAATTGTTTGGATTTCATCAAATTTATTATTCCAAACGAATCAATCTGTTGACTGAATAAGTTGATTTTAATTTTTCAATAGGAACTTTTTTATATTTGAACTTGTAATTTTAAAGGTAGTTGTAGGACTATGGGATGATAAAAAAATGTTGAGATTACTCGTTGTGGCGTTTTAAAAAGGAAAAAAAGAAAAGGATTTGTAGTGGTTAAACATGTCAATCTGGTGATTCAGACCGAGTCAAAATGGTTTGTTTCGCTTCAACAATTTTACGGTTTGAGGTTTTTTTTGGTTTTTTTAAGTTCAGTCTACATCGTGGAACCAACATTTTTATGGTTGAGAGTTTGTTAAGTTCAATTAGACTAGACTATTGGGTTATGTTGATCGTATTGAAAAAAATTAAAAGTAATTCTAGTTAAAAAAAATGTTTTATAATGAAGTGACATTTACAAATAGATCAATTTTACATAATGAATATTACATTTTAATTAGTTGGTCTGGCCTATTTGACTGTACATGTTTAGTTCAATCCAATTTTATTTACAGGAAATCTTTGGTTTGATCTATTCGTTTTTGGCAGCTATAGGTAGCACTAGGATAGAAAACTTGATCACCATCACATCGAAACAATTGCCTAGTGGTGATCAGTGGTCATGTAATTATGTCAAATGAATAATGGGATAGATTGTGTTGAATTTAGTTCCATATAGATTGTGAACAACCAATAATCGAACCCAAGTGTTTGTGTTGGATCATTTGAATTTATAGGTATCCGGGAATATCCCAATTGAGATGAAAAGACACAATCTGTACCTTTTAATTTGAAGTTATCGACATTTTGTGGGGAGAATTTACTTCAAATGATAGGTGTAAAACACTAGATATTGGAATCCAAATATAGATCTTGTTCTTTGCTTTTTCTTTAAAATTTAATGGATATGTTTGTATATTTTGGTTCGGTCAATCAAGTTCGTATATATATTCGTTTAGTTGGAATAAGTAAAAGAAAAAACTTATGTTTTGTTCTCACGGACCTGCTATACTTTGAACAAAAAAAGTGAATATTCGTTTTCTTTCTTCAAAACTTAAACTAACACTAGAAATATTGTGACTTTTTTTAAATAACTTATTGAGATTTTTATGATTATTAATATAAAAAATTTTGGTCATTTCTCATGTGAGTGAAGATATTAAATTACATGTTGGACTAATTACTGGTGAAGATATTAAATTACATATGATTGTGGGAATAGTTGGACTAATTACTGAATCATTTAGGGATAATAATTGGTGAAAGGCAATTGCTATTATTTGAGGGAGTATAAGTAACAGTTTAAAAAAAAATAATGAACATGAATAATTGGGATAAATAATTTATTCTGTCAAAAAAAGGTATAAAATATTTTATACTGCTTATTTAAAGAACTTCTGGTATGATTTTTAAAGTATTTATAAATAAATATACAGTAATTGAATGATACTGTAAAAATATCTTTAAGTGTATATAACTTTTCTTTTTAAATGTATTAAGTAAGTTTTATTAAAGTATATCAGGTTTTTTTATTGATAAATGCTAACTAACTTTGTTTGGCCAGTATAAAAAAATTATTAAAAAAACGGTTGTTCACATTTTGTTATACATCAAATTTTAGACAAAAATATATCCAATTTGATTAAAAAATTAAGCGCAGGTCAAATTAAATCCATTAAATACATAATCAAATTCAATTTTATTTGATTGCATCAAGCTGTTTTGATTTTAATATATTTGTAGGCACGTATACATATTAAATAAGCTCAGAAAAAATGAAAACAGAAAGTATAATACAGGATTTGGAAACTAATATTTATCAAAATTAACTAAACTTTTCTTTCTGAGAGAATTAAATTTTCTTATTCCTCTATGATAATATATGTACATGGAACACACTAATGACAGTAACATGTTTATCTTGACTGAAAACCATACTTATGTAACCCGGAATATATTATAAAAAAGGGATATAAGAAAAGTTGTATAAGATATAATATTCCACGAGTTATAAAACAGGTTTGTGATCTAGTTTGAGATATGCAAATCAAACAAAAATACATGAAAACAGTTGAGTTTTGTTAAATTTTAATTTCTTTTGAAAAGTGATCTAAATTGATTGAGTGGAAATGTTTGACTTGAGCCTGAATGGTTGCATGCGTGATGCATTGAAAAGAGTGGCAAAAACATTATTGGTATGGCAGAAACAGGACCTAATGAACTTGTGGTGTAACATGGGAGTTGTCTGTCACAATAATTCACTGTGTCAGTGCAAGGTTGGAGCTGCACTCCCTCAATCAAGAAACTGTCACCTATGTGTCTACCCCAGTTTCTAACAACTGTTGTTGTTGTTGTTTTGAGTGGGATTTCAATTATCTTCACATCGCTTTTTCTATCTTTTAACATGATATTGTAACTTATTATTGTCCAACAATAACTAACATATATTCCACATAACTGTTTATATTGTGCTTGGTCATTACTTTTTTTTTTTTTATTTGATGAACACTGACTATTTAACTAGTAAAATTTTTTATATTTAAAGACTAAGTAAACTACTCTAATTAATTAGAACTCTTTACTGTTAGAACAGAATATGTGCCGCAATAGACTACCTAATTCTTTAATCAACCTTTCAACATGTTATTCGAGTTAAATTAGTGGTAGTGGTAATGACTTTAATATTGTTTTTTTTTTTTTCACACTTTGGTAATAGTTAGTGGAAGATATGACTGTACTTGTACATACTTTTAAATAAAAACCTATGTTTATTTTTATTTTCATTTTCATCATATTTTGATGAAATTGGTATTTAAGTTTTTTCATATAAATACATCATTTGAAAAAAATAATACAAAGAAAAAATATATATAATCAAAATTGTGATGAGTGAGAAAAATATTTAGAACTAAGTAAATTTAGTAGATATCAAATAGTTAAAAAATAAAAAATTATATAATAAAATAAGGATTTTTCAAATATAAAAGAATCAAAGATAAAAATAACATTGAAACATAAGTGAATTAAGTTTTATTCTAATAAATTAATGATATTTTAACAATTAAAACGGAAACAAATATGAGGATCGATGATAGATAAATATGTTTATACATGTTTATGTTATTATACTCCATTTAAAAAAGATACATATACCTATATTCAATCTTCATAAAGATCCAAACATGCTAGGATATGCAAATTTATTTCTCATCTTACTTTTGAGAAAAAAAATTTATATCTCTTTATTTAATTAAAAACACTTTAATGCTTTTATTTTTTGCCCTTTTGGTGTTGGCATTAGGAATGAAAATATCTGAGATCAAACAAATGAAACTATTTAAGTCCCTCCACTGATGGCTTAATGCGAATGACACAAAACTTGAGTGAACACTATTGTCCCACGTCTTAGTCCAACATCTCTGTTTTTCCATCACAAAGATTCTTATGCATAGCTACTGCCATCACCACTTTATAGTGCAAAAGGGTTCCTTCCTTTTGCTATGTTTTTGACCATAAAGACTTCCATGCATTGTGTATGAACATTAATATCCTTGTTGGAATCCCATAGTGATACCCACTAAATTTGAAAACCTCTTTCTCAGATTAAAAAAATTCATTTCACTTTGATTCCTTTCTCTTATATTAACTTATGATTAGTTCAACTAAGCCATTCATCAGAAATTGGGCAAAACTTCCAACCCTACGAAATCATAGACCTATATTTAAAGCTTCTGTTGACTTATTTTTCACAATTAGGACATTTTCCTACATACTTCATAGAGAAGTATAATGTGATTAATTACCTATCATCTTTCCATTCAATAACTTCTTTATTGGTACTAACCAATAAAATTTGCAAAGCTTTGCTTTTCAATTATTTTTTCTAATTATTGGTAATTATAAAATAAAGCAAACTCCATCTCATAGTCAACTTGTCTCTTAACTTCATATGTACGTATTTCCAATAATTTATCATACACAAGTTCAAAATTAGGCACATACTTCTATTGTATACATATTTGATATTATTATTTGTATTATAAACTTGCTTTCGTATTTTGTACATAACAATTTTTCTTCTTCTATACTGTGAATATCCACCACTTTCAAAGCTCTGTTGTTTTAAAAGTTTAAGGTGCAGATTCAAGACCTTGTTTGATTTGATAAAAAAGTCAAAAACTATATATATATATATATATATATAT
>Ga0209700_103083_pt1 | contig 32544 bp, 20 predicted proteins | sample SiratroredBW_FD_187528 | JGI IMG/M metagenome (GOLD analysis project Ga0209700, IMG submission 187528) | Root nodule microbial communities of legume samples collected from California, USA - Siratro red BW (SPAdes) (version 2) | ecosystem: Host-associated > Plants > Roots > Nodule | place: USA...
TATATATATATATATATATATATATATATATATATTTTGGTTTAGTATTTCTGTAAGGTACTTCTAAAGTCTCAAAACCCAAATAATAAATATTTTTTAATGGTTTGTTAAAAATTTATTTTATGATTTTACTCAAATTTCTTTTTTGAAATAATTTAATTTTATTATTCATATTTTAAATTTGTTTAATATGAAATTTATTTTGAGACTCTGCAACTTTATTTCAGAATATTAGTGGTAATCTTTATTGATGATTATTATTATTTTCCTTGTGGGAGAAAACGTCCCATGATCATAGTTGTCCCATTTTGACATATCCGTTTATGGATGATTTGATTCTTTGAGGATTGAGACTAGTTGAAGTGTTGATAGTGGATTTGATATGTACACATGTTCATCTATCTTGACTAGTTATTACCGAATGTCTTCTATATTATTATCAATATCCTTTCCAGTATTGGTTTGCAGTATAAGTAAAGATTGTGTAAAGAATTATAATATGAATAATAATATTGATCAAAGTCTTTTTATCCAATATTGTGGACATTATTATTTCCCAAATATTATTCCCAAAACCATTTCGGATGAGTTATGGGATGATATAAAAAAGTACTTTGGAATGACTAATCCATGTTTTATAAAACTCAAATTTAATCTTTAATTAAATTGATATGTATATATATATATATATCACATTTTTGTGTTTCTCTTGTAGTGATGCATGAACTACAAATAAGCAACTAGAGAGAGGCTGACTAATTCTTTAAGGGATGGTGACTCGACCTAATCCTCTGGAAACTTCGTGGGGACACAAGTGAAGGAATGATGTCTCTTGGCCTAACTTCTAGAAGTATTTAGTACACCAGAGTGGCAGAAGACTTCAACACACCTTGACCTTCATCATTTTGGCCAGAAAGATCCATAGACAATGGTTTTAGTCGAAGGAGACGAAGTAGAAACATAATAGGATTTCAACCACCATCTTAGTATGACAGGTGAAAATATTATGTAAAAGCTTTCATATTCCTTGCACAAAGAATAATCATCAATCCATTACAATTTATTCAATTCTATTAAAGTAATTCTTATGTAATTTTAATTTCATTAGATGATACAATGTAGTAGATGAAAAAATATATGTGTGATATCTTTATTTGTAGACAAAATTTGTTACCTGACTTAAATATGATATTTTTTCTAATGCCATATACTATTTCATTCGTCTATCCAATTCTTCAAGTTTCATTTTCAACTTCTTATTGTTTAAATTACCTTGCTTAGTCTATCGACATTGTCTATATAGATTTTTGGGCCTACACTACACTTATTAATTATACCTTGATGTTACATTCTTATATTTTCCATTTGTTAAGATACAATCAAGGTTTTTGCTAAAGATTATGATCTAGTAAACGAAGCTTCCTATCTAATTCTTTCCCTAGATTAAGGTGACGGTAAAGTTGTGAGGTTTTGAGAGTATAAATGAGTTTCGTCTGAATCGCAGAAAGAAAAGTTTTTCCCTAGATTGTATTTAATTTCATAGTGTGTGGAGAGTTTGGTGGGGGAACTAGGGAAATGAGGGAATGACATGTAGAAATGAAACCTAATGTGGAGGAGAGACTAATTGATTTGGGAATTTGAAAAGGGAGAAAAGTTGTTAGAATTAATATAACAGATACAGTGGAGAAGAGGGAATAGGGATTCTTGGGTTGGGTTTGGTTAAATGAAGATCACGTGGTATACATTTTCAAGACAGGTTATAAGGCATTGCATTACTCAAACACTAAATTGAACACCCACTTATTTAATCACCTTTGGAGCCTAAAAGTTATACTATCAACACAGATTGGCCACAAAGAGGAACCTAGTTGAAAGATGGATAACAGTAGGAAGTTTATTGTGTCTGTTATGTCAAAATCAGGAGGAGACAACTGCTTATTTACTCATCAATTGCAGGGTTGTGAAAAAACATGTGTGACAGATGTGATATAGTTGGGTGGAGGTATGCACTGTTAGACACAATGATATAGTTAACCATTTCCAAATTTTGATAAGTAATATTTTGTGTGTTAAGGATTGAGTTAGTAGAATTGTAACTAATACAACATAATTGCTACTAGGCATGGTGTTATTAAGTCCATGGAGTGTAGTGAGGATGATGTGTTGTGTTACAGTTACACAGAGAAGGAATTGACTATTATATGTAATCATATTGTACGATTACAATTTTGTTTACATGCAATGTAACTCACTAGTGTCTACTGGAGGATGGAAGGTATGCTTTGTTTTGTAAGAGGCATATGGAGCTATAGTGTTACTATGGAAAAGGCGAAAATGAGAGCAAGGAGGGAAGTGGAAAAGAGAGTACACTGTAATTAATACAATAACACAAAGCAGGAATGACATGACATTAAATTTGGTCCATACTGGTGGCAATGCCCAAAGTCCAAAACCCAATTTGAGCGTTATAGAATGTTGAAGATATTTGGATGCAGTTGCATGAAACGAACAATGCATGATTATATGACAAAAAATTCAGTCGGAGTGACAATTCACATATAACAATAATACTGTTGGCATAATGTCAAATAATGTATGTATATGGTTTATTTTATGTTGGGTGGGAGTTTTTATGATGAGAGACTTAAATGCCTGCACAACGATTGAAACATTCCTATAAAATATTCGTGTGTATATATATATATATAACTTATTCTTTATTGATAAAAAAGCTTCTTGTTCACAAATAGTTAATAAACCATTTTGGAAAAGAAAATTTAAATTTGTATATGACATAATAAAAAATGAATCTAAATGTTGCTTTTCTTTTGTTAACTTTATTTCAAAGACAAAGTTGAACAAGTATACTTCTTCATGAACTAGGATATGAAACATAAATGTGATAATGCAATAGAAAAAGAAGTAAGAGATATAGAAATAGATACAATTCAGAAAATGACTTCACTGAAAGTAGTGATACAAGCCCCTCGTATCTTAGATTTTCATTACTAATAAAAAATAAAGTACATAAAGGAACATAATTAAATTCATTATTATGTATAAACTAAAAATAAAATACCATTGTTAAAAGCATTTATCTTTTACTTAATTGATAGTGAAAGTGACTTTTAATGACAGTGAATAATAAAAATTGTAGAATTTATCCTTAGTTTTAAATTTAGAGGTTTCATGTTGTCCACTATAATTAACTTGTTTGGATTCATTGCGAAAGAAACCCAACAATGAAGAAACTAATGATTGTTATTGAAAATATGACAAAACACCTGTTAATTATATGTAGAATTATGATAATAAAAAATTGTTAATTAAAGTAATTAAGACACAATTTTTTGTCGATAAAAAAATACTTTTAGTTCTGAAGAAACATAAGAAATAATAAACTAAAATCATGCACATGCATGTATTAATTAGACAATAAACAACAATATAAATTAATCTTTTCAAGATGGATTATACTATATCATTTTTGTATTCTTATTTAGATGATCACGATTTAGAAATAGAACATCATACTTTTTTACTTTGATTTCAAATTATGTAAGAGTCTCACAACAACATCCTTCCTCCTCAAACAAAAAATTTATGAGCTCCAAATAATATTTGAATGTTAATCTTGACAATTTTTTATAAACATATTTGTAGGATGTTTTCTTAAGTTTTTTCACAATCTTTATCATGCACACTGTTAGGAAAAAGACTTCTAACATTTGTTATTTTTTTAATATTAGTTAAAGAGTCTATGTAAATGTCATCAATATAAAAAGTGAACAACTTTTTACATCGAGTCTTAACGAAAATAAAAAGTGGATTGTATAACATTGGCTAGTATATCGATGTTTTATGTTTGAAAAGTTGTAGAAAAAGAATTCAAGTTATCTTGAGAAACCTTTATACATTAGTTAAAACTTGAACTGGTGTAGAAAGGTACATATAACATCCGTTACGTGGAGGAACCAATATTATATGTATGTGGACTTTTTAAGTAAAAGTTATTTCCATGATAAGCTCTTCTCAATTTGTAATTGGAACGAGTTTGAACCAGTCATAACAAATATATTTCGCTAGCAAAATAAATTTTTAATATTCAATCAAAATTATAAACACAAAAAATTTACTTATTAATATATAAGTATGACAACTAAATAAAATTTATAATTAAAATATTATTATAATTTCTTAAGAGTGGTGATAAGAGAAGTATGTGACAACAAATCCTTCATGTTGGTTAAGGTACAATGAGACTTTGGGATGGTGATCACAATGCAACTCTTTAGATGTAAGTGGTGGCATAACAACTTGGACGTGGTAGTCTTGAAGATACCAATGACACACAACACAACTTACAAGTGAGAGTTGTGACAATAGAGTATGGAAGAATAGATGAAGTAGAGGAAGAGAGGAGGAGGAGGAATAGAGGAAGTGTAGGAAGAGAGACTAAGAGAGAACAATACGATCACAAAAAATAAAACTTTAGAGGAAGAGAGGAATTGTCTTATCTCTAGTCATTAATCTTCAACACAGTCCTTCACACCGAGATTGTCTAACTCATGTGTCATAGGTTCAAAAAATCTTGTTAAGATAATTCTGATAGTTAGAATGAACTTCGATACTAATTTAAGAATTGAACTTTAAATTTAATTAAACTTAATAAAACTAGTTTGTATGATGAAATTTGAACTCATTTATATATTATGAATTAATCTTATCTCGAATCGATGTAAGATTTCCTACATTATAAAAAATCTTTACACAATCGATGTAAGATTTCCTTCACCATAAGATATCTTTACACAAATCGAATGTTACAGAATCGAATGCTACAAAGTCGAATGTTACACGGTGTATGTCTTGAACTATGTAAGATTTTGAAAGAACTTAATAAACAAAAACCTTTACATTATTTGAAGAACTATTAACAACAGCTGTAGGAATCAGTTATCCTTGTAAAAAGACATGATAGGATCGTAAATAACTTGGTTAGCATTGACAGCCCTAACAAAATCAAGGTGAGCATAATCTTCCTTGAAGAGTACCACAAGCTTGTTCCCATCATGATCCTGGAGGTCATTCAGCAAAACCTGCACATCCTTTACATCAGATAGCATGTCTTGCCCGCCATAGGTCAGAAAAAGAGGGAATTCCTTTGGAATTGCTGTCATGTCATAAACAGGAGGATCTGCTTGTCCATAGTGCTGCATGTTTTCTCCTTCATCACCATAATCATATTTTGCTATTTTTCCCGTTTTTATCACTGAACCAAATCCATAGGAACAAATATCAACACGAAATTATGTAGAAACTAAGGAGTCTGTTTTATTTATTTTATTTTATCTGGCAAGGAGTCTATTTTGATAAATATCAGGTGTTCATAGAAAAAGATTCCTGAAGTAAAATTGTTTATATAAAAGTCAATTTGTAAAAATATTCTTATTTTAGTTTCTTAATAAATTAATTTTAATTTATGGAGTTTTTCCTTTCACTTTTTTTTTTTTCATAGAAGTTCTTATCTATAAATTTATTCAAATGGGTCTAACAAGAATACATAAAAGAAATGTTTCAAAATCAAATCATAATTGGTGTCACATAGCAAAAATGTTGCCTACCAATACACTTACTTTGAGATAGATGGATCAAGTTCTTAGTTGCTGTTGGCTCAGAGGAGAGATAAGTCATGGATGAATTTAGGCAGCAGTTTGGACCTAAAGTTTGAGTGTAACCAATATACCAATATATATTTTCAAGAATCAGTATCATAATATATACATAAAATGAAAATTTAATTCCTGATCATGTTAGTAACATTTATAGCACCTGTGACAAGTGCCGTTAGGCTTGAGCAGTTCAAGTTTAGTTTATTGCAGATGTCTTCCACAAATTTTGATGCAGCACCGCCCCTGCTCATTAGCAAACATTGCAACTACTTAAACACTTTGCAGAAAGAGATAGCAAATTTCAAAGATCAAGATTTTTTCTGGTACCCGTTTGGATTGAATTCATGGATTCCTAACCAGTACAAGTCCTGTTATATTAAGAAAAAGGAAAATATTTTCACCAAGTCAAATTGTATTCAGTAGATAATTTAATTTCAAGACAATTCATCTTCTTCTGTCTCTCACATCAGCTATAAATGTGTCAGCTGCAATTTTTGTCACCAGTGATGTAATCTGATTCATATGAGCAATTGGGCAAAGAAGTGCAGCTGATCTCAACATGCTCAGCCCTTGTCCTTGAGATAAAGCAGCTAAAGCCATTAAGGTTCCCTGAAATTTCAGGTGATTATTAAAAATCTAGAAATATGACATTTTTAGTCTATATAGTTTTTCTCAAATTTTGGTTTCAATCATTGAAAAGTTTAACTGAGTCCTATAAAAGATCACTAGAATTTGGTCTTGGGCATATATGTACATTTTGGTCTTGGTCCCTATATCAAGAATCAATTCCTAATGGCCTTGAAATTATTGGCAACCAAAACCAAACTTTAAAAGTGTAAAGACTTGAACTGAAGTTAAAAAACAAAAAATATTACAGGAACTAAAATTATATTTAATATTACATGAGAGAATCTGAAAACAAAAACAGAATGAAATTAAGAACTCACCAAGGAATGACCTGCATAGTGCATTGTCTGACCAGTATTTTTGTAGACATATTGTACAAAAGCAGGAAGATCATAAGCAGCCAATTCATCCCAAGACCAATCCCAATAATCCTACACATAGTCATGAAGAAAAGTAAATTATGCATCAGAGTATAGTCTGAAAACTGAAATGCATGTATATCTATTATTCTCGTAAGAAAAAGAACCTGGCCATTAGAATCAAGTGATGTGTGCTCGCTGCTGTATTTTGTCCCACGAACATTGGCAAACCACACATCATACCCATTATCTGCTAAGATAAATCCCAATGATTCATCTGGAGAATTCACTAGCCATGTAGAAGCATCCTGTAACCACACCTCACAAGTTAATTACCCAATTTTATATATTACTTTTCAGAATTTTCATGTTATTTAGCCATTTTCAGGTTTCTCAATTTTTTTCTAACAGACAAAAATAACTATATAATTATAGAATACATAAGAGTACCTCAACTCTTATATAAAAATCATAATAATTAAAATAACATCATTATACACGTTTTTTCATATTAGTCTCTCAACCTAAGAAACTTAAAACAAGTCTTTCACATGTCAAATAAATCTTAAAACTTAATGTCTATCTCTCTTTTAACACAACTTAACTAGACTCATACAGAAAAAATATATCACTTTCAACTAAAAATCTTAAGATATTAAATTTATAAGTTTTTTTCTTATATATTATTTAACTTTTTTATTTTTTCTAATATGACTTAAAAATTAAGATCTTACACTAAAAATGCCATGCTGCAATAACACTGGTTGCTTGTCGGCCTTCTTGCCGGACCGCCCTGCCGGGATCCTCTGCAGGCTAAGGATGTAGCCATCCTTAGTTGTAACCTGCCTCCAAAAAGAACAACAATTTCCTCAAATGCCTTAACAATCATCACCAAGTAGATTCAAGAGAATAGTAACATGCTAATTGTACACCTTGTGTTCTTCACATGTATAACCTTGTGTCTCTACCATAGTTTTGCAGATACCATAATCATCAATAACTGGATTGGATGTGAGGTGATTGTGTAGGCTAGGTGTTTTCCTCCCTTGGGCTGCTGCCATGCAAAGCAGTAGTGAAAACAGGCTAACAACTGTGTTGGCCATTGTCAATGTGTTTGGTTATGTTCCATGCACTGTGATAGGACAGTTATATAGCATTTTGTAGTGCGTAGTGCTTGGACAAAGTTGAAGACGATGATGCATAAGATGGGTTTGTTTACCATAATCGTGTAATTTTGTTACACATTTACCGAAATGGATAAAATTGCAGCAATATGTAAAATAAATCCATAAAATGCTAGTGACATATATTTTCAGTATCATTGTTAACTCAACGTCCAAAGCAAGTCGCTGAAATGAATATGGTTGATTCTTAAGTTATTTGATGTAGCAATTAGCATGAGTTATTAAATCACACATTCTTCAAAATTGCGGTCACTAGCTCTACCGATTGCTTACATAAAAATAATTAATTGTAATATTTTTTTTATAATTTCAAATTAAATATAACGAATACTTTTTTTATTATTATTTCTTCTCGTGTTATTATATATTATTTTAATTTGATATTTAATGTTTACGCTAAATATGAATTATTGTAAAATATTGGTAAGTTCTCACTCTAATCTCATCGCAAGAAAGCATCTATTTGGAACAAATTACGTTAGTTTATTCCGCTGAAGCCTGCTGCTATTTTGACCTGTCTCAACACGACACTTCAATTGTCCTATATATGGTAAATTACTTGATCAAAGGAAAAACTAAAAATTACATATCAAATCACACAAATTTATTTAATAGAATTAGGTTTATACAGTCTAAATAATTGAATCTCACTTCTTTATCCTCAAATTCAGAAGATTAATTTACAACTTAATGTGTCTGGTGTAAACACTACTTGTTCACATATAGTTCACTAAGTTTTTCGAAAAATAAAATTTATTGTATATGGCATCCTAAAAATGGAATCTAACTGTTGTTTTCTTAATTTTATTTTATGGACAAAGTTGAGCACCCTTCTTCATTGATTACGTTACGAAACATAAATGTGATAAAGCAATAGATACAAGCAAGAGATAAAAAATAGAAATAAATTTATTGTGATGTACAAATTAAAAATAAAATACCATTGTTAAAAAAATTTATCTTTAACTCAACTGATACCCAAAGAGACTTTTAATGACAGTGAATCTTAAAAGTTGTGGAATTTATCCTTACTTTCAAATTTAGAGGTCTCATGTTGTCCATTATAATTAATGAGTCTGGATTCATTGAAAAAGAAACACAATAATGAAGAAACTGAAAATGTGACAGAATATCTCTTACAAGAGTTTAATTGACTTTATATATAGAAGTATGATAATAAAAATTTGTTAAATTAGTTAAAACACTTATAATTTTGAAGAAACCTAAAAAATAATAAACTATAAACATACACATGTATTCATTAATTACACAATAAACAATAATATAAACTAATCCTTACTAGACCTATTACCGTAGACGATCTTATACGTTCTTCCTTAGAACATAACGATTAAGAGATAAAACATCATAAAATTTTATATTGATTTCAATTTATGGAAGAGTCTCGTAATAACGTTTTTAGTGAAAGCATTATTTTGTGTATTTATTATAATGGATAGATTTTTTATTTATAAAAATAAATAAATTATGTCACGGAGATACAATTTGAAGTGAAAAAGTTATATAAAAAACATGCAATTCTTTTAATGTGAATTTAATTTTAATTAAAATCATGTCATTATATTTCATTGAAAAAAATAGGATGAAAATCTTATCATAGTGGAATGATTTCAGTGAAAATAAAAGAAATCCAAATTTTGTCAATATGCTACCAAAATAATTAATTCTGAAACATGGTGAAATAATTAATTAATTTGGTGTATTTAGTATCAATCATGCACCTTAATTAATTTGGTGCATTTATTCTCAGCATGCATGAGTGAAATAATTAACTAATTTTGTGTATTAATTCTCAGGCATGCATTAGTAAAATAATTAATTAATTTGTTGTATTAATTTGGTATTCTCATTCATACACTAGTGAAATAATTAATTAAGTTGGTACATTTTGAGAGTATTATTTTTCTTACTAAAATCGTGTCAAAATCGTGCCACATTGTTACGATTTTTATTCTATTTTTCTCATTAAAATCATTCTATATTGGCACGATTTCAACTCTATTTTTTCCATTGAAATCATGTCATGTTGATGCAATTTTAATTAAAATTAATCAAACTCATATTTTCGCCTCACAATTTCTTCTTTACTTTAATGTTCCACTAAAATCATTTTCTTATCATACGACTTTTTTACATGAAATCGTGTCACCGAGCTACGATTGATCTATTTTTGTAAGTAAAATTAAATATCCATTATGGTAAATATGAAAAAAAGTTGCACCAAAATGGTTCTTTGACCCAACATTCTTCCTCCTCAAATGAAAAACTTATGAACTTCAAACAATGTTTGACTCTCAATTTGGTAAAATTTTTGTAAACATATTTGTAAGATTGTTCTCCAAAGCTTTCTTCACAATCCTTAACCCTAACACTACTAGAAAAAAAAGACTTTTAACATTTGTTATTCTTTTACACATTGGTTAAAGATGTCATCAACGTAGAAAGTGAGTGACATTTTACATCGAGTCTTAATTAAAATATAAAGTGGTTTGTATAACATTGGTTAGTATCACAATCAATGTTTTATGTCTCCAAAAATTATAGAAAAAGGATAATGTTATACTAGGAGACCTTGATACACCAGTTGAAGCTTGAACATATATAGAAAGGTACATATAATATCAATTATGTGAAGGAATTATATGTATGTGTTTCTTTTTTTCTTAAATAAAAGTTGTTTCCATGATATGTGTTTCCCAATTTGTAATTGGAACCAGTATGAATCTGTCATAACAAATAAATTTTAGCAATAAAATAAACTTTTAATATTAAATCAAATAGTAAACACCACAATTTACAAATTTATATATAAGTATGACAACTAAATAAGATTTATAATTGAAATAGTATTTAACATTTATCTAATCTATCAAATATAAAATAAATAATTAAATATTACAATTTCTTAAGAGGGGTGATAGGGAAATGCAGGTGGCAACAACTCCTTGTTGGTGTCAATTAAGGTGCAACAGGGCTTCGGGATGGCAGTTGCAATGCAACTCCTTGATGACACGACAACTTGGAGGTGGTAGTGTGATGAAATAAGTTTTTGAAGGTAGCACGACACATGACTTGCAAGTGGCGGTCCCAACAATAGAGTATGGAGGAAGAGATAAAGTGGAGGGAGAGAGGAAGAGAGAATAATGCATAATGAAAAGAAACAAAATAGAGTGCACCTAATAATAGACATATTACATCGATTACTTTAGAATTGATATGGTGTTTGACCTATTATACTAGTTGCTAAATGAACCATGTAATAAAGACATATAATACTTTGATTTTAAAGCAACTCGATGGCCTTAGAACAGATGTAATATATCCCTAATACATTGATTCATTTAACAACCAATGTAATATGTTAAATACTAGAGGAAGAGAGAATAATGCATAATGAAAAGAAACAAAATAGAGTGCACCTAATAATAGACATATTACATCGATTACTTTAGAATTGATATGGTGTTTGACCTATTATACTAGTTGCTAAATGAACCATGTAATAAGGACATATAATACTTTGATTTTAAAGCAACTCGATGGCCTTAGAACAGATGTAATATATCCCTAATACATTGATTCATTTAACAACCAATGTAATATGTTAAATACTACAGTAGTTGTAAAGCAACCAATGTGATATATGACATCATAATTATAAAATTGTCTTCGCATTCCTTTTGCATGATTTTCTAGAAAACCAATGTAATATGTAAGACATAGAATCATGTTTTAGCACTAGTGTTAGACTCAATGACATTTTTTACGAAGTACAATATAACATTAATATATTTGGTTACTGTCGTGACCGGGATCACGATGGGACGCGACGATCCGAAAAAAAATTAATAGGTTTTCAAAATAAGGGAGTCGTCACCATAGTTTTCATGGAAAACTATAGAAAACCAAAGAAAAACAAGGATAAGGCCAGTTTACGAAAACCGGATTGCGAGAACCGAATTGCGAGTCCGGGAGTCGATTACGCATGGGGAAGGTATTATCCCCCACGGTACCCGTCCTAAGACGGTACCTTTAACTGAATAAAATGAAATGAGTGTGATTTTTGGAATATTTATTTTTCACGAAAAATAGAAATAAAAGCAAACAAAATATTTTTTTTATTTTGGAAGGAGTCCGACAAGGTTTAACCTTGCTCCTACGTATCTCCATTAGAGATGGAGAATCAGGGTTACTTAGTTCTATATTTTGAAAATTGTTTGTTTGAGAATTTGATATTTTTTAATTTTGAAGATTTTTGATATATTTTTAATTTTAGAAAAAATATTGTTTTCGAAAATTAAACTTTATTTTAGATATCGCTTGACGTGTATGGCCCTTTGATAATCTAAATAAAATTAGAATTTTTCAAATTGAATCTCACATAACGCGAACGGTTATTTAGAAATTCAAATTTTTTTATTTTTTTATTGAAAGTTAAAGAAAGAACATTTCTAAAAGATAAAAAAAAATACAAAATTGAAACATGAAAGTGGTGGGATTTTAACAACTATTACATGAGTGGGACCCGCACAAACTTGGAAGGTGAATGTGAACGGATTTGGTAAGGAAGAGATAGGAGTGGGACCCACAATATGCATGTGAATGAGACATTGACAAAAGTAAATGAAAATGGGACCCACTTTGCATGCTGGCATGTGAATACGTGAATGGCATTTTAGCAAAAGCTTATGTTGGCAGGACTCACTTTTGCATGACAAATTGACATATGAATACGTGAATAGCATTTTAACAAAAGTTTATGTCGGTGGGACCCACTTTTGTATGAAAAATTGGCATGTGAATATGGATAACATTTTGGCAAAGTTATGTTGCCACTCTTAATTATATTAGCTTATGCCCCTGTCTCATTTGCACCAAATATATTCTTCCTCTTCTCACAAGAATAAGGATTGTATATATGTAATGGATTCCTCAAAAGGTGCAAGACACTAGGTGCTTGGCGGGAGGCAATGGTGGGAAGTGGTGTGGTTTATGGGATTGTTGGGACGTGGGCGGTGGTACATAGAGAAGTTTCATAGGTTGCTACAGAGTACCATGGAGGTGAGTGGTGGGAAGTTGATGTTGAACGTGTGTGATTTGGTGTTGAGTGTATGGTGAGGTGGTTATAGCCATGGTGGGAGAATAGTTTTGGCTAGGGGCGTCATGGAGATGCATGGCGTTATGGAGGAGCGAGATTTGATGGAGGATGAGTGGTGGGGGTGTTTGGAGGCACGGTGGAGGTTTCTTGGTGGTTGGTGGGGGTGCTTGAGAGGCACGGTGGAGGCTTTTTTCTTTGTTGGTTGGTGGTGGTTGTTTGGGCATGGTAGGGGGCTTATGGTAGATGCGTGGACGGAGGTTGCGGCCACTGCGGTTTGCGGTAGTGGGGGCTGGATATCACTTTTGGGTTGCTTTGGTTCGACGGAGACTCGCCGGAGGTAATGAAGGTGCGGTTTGGGCGATTTGCGGTGACGCTGTCGAGGACTCACGGTGGAGTGACATGGAGGTGAGGGTGGCGAGGTGTTTGGCGGTGGTTGTTTGGCAGGGAGAAGGATGGGGCTTCTATGGTGACACAAGGAGGAAGGTGACGTGAGTTGGGGCAAGGAGAGAGTTGCGGAAGGTATTGGTTCTATTATGTTGTGGAGGGGGTATATGGTGGAGATACATGGTTTGTGGTAGTTGGCAGTGGCGCTAGCAAGACATGGCAAAGACTAAGAAGGGGAAGCTTGGAGGGTGTGATGAGGCATCATGGGAGGTACTTGGGGTACACGATGACTTGATGAAGGGAGAAAACGGTGGTCATTGAAAAAGAGGTGGGTGAAGGTGATGGTTTCGTGAATGCTTTTGATAAATGAGGTTAAGCATGATGAAAATAAAAACTCAACAGAACTTGTCTGTTCACTTTGCATTTTGAGGTTATTTCAACAAAACCAACACAAACAAACAAGAAAAGAAAATGAAATGGAAACAGGAATGCATGTTTGCGAGAACCAAAAGGGAATCATAAAAATCAACAAGACGCATGGAAACTCATACAAGGCTACCTATCCTAAACATGAAATTCGTACCTCCTTAACACCTCGTTCTCTTCTTCCTGGTGAGTTATCTCCCCTGATTATGAGCCAAGAAATTTGTACTTTTAAAGGAAGAAGATGAAGAACTGTCCCCTGAGGTGCTGTGATTCTTCTTGAGTGCGTGAGTCGAGAGTAGAGGAAGCCGAAAACTCAACTGTGGTTGCCCTTTTTTGAATCAGATGCTCCTGGGGATCGGGGTCACCAGATAATCATGTGATGTAGGTTTTTTTTGTGTCCAAAATCAGATTCCCTGATTCCCATATCAAGAGAAGGGTACTACAGACAAAACAACTTTTTCCCCCGATTTTGTGCCTCGTGGAGCAGGACCAAATAGCTTTTCAGAGGGGACAAAACAACTTTTTTTCAAATTCTCCTTTGCGCCTCGCGGAGCAGGGTAGTGGAAGCAAAACTCAATTTTTTGTGCTCGAATTGTTTTGAAGTGGGTCCCACCGTAATTTTAAGGCATGTAACGTCCCTTGTTATCCCTATATTTTTTTGTTTACTCAATTTCATTGGAAATGTGTACCGAAAAGCACAAATAAAGTCAAATAGAAAAAAAAAATTACTTACTTGTTAGAACTTTCTTTTCTCTTTGTTTTTTTTCACTTTTTTCAACAAACTCAAATCAAAACAAAACTTTTTTTTTACATTTTCCAAAGTGATAAACAAGATAAAAATTTAAATCATATTTTTTAAAATAAAAGATAATGACAAACAAATTATATTTTTTGGATTTTCTTGAAAATAAGAGAAAAATAAAAAATCCAAGCAAGTAATAAATTTAAAGATGAATTTTGATTGATTTTTTTTTCTAAAACACACATTTTTTACAACAACAAAATCCAAATTTGATTAAATAATTTTGTTTAAATTTTCTTTAAAAATTAATTAGAAATATTTTTCATTCATTTTTTGACATAAATTTTATTTATCTGGACGAAATTAGAAATCACATTAGTCACTCATAATTCATAACTCTCCTATAATTCCTTTTAACTATAAAGCCGTTTTTTACCCCATATATGAGTGCGATATATTATACTTGAGTAGTAGATAAAGTCACCATTTGTGAATTGACTTTTTAACAAATGACAGTCTCAAACAACATGAAATATACTAAAAAGTTAACTTTCTAGTATTCATGTTTGATATAAGGCTCATCAGGAAAGGACCAATTACTAGAGCCACGACTAAGAGAATAAATAGTGAGTGTCAACTCACCAAAGTAGATTCAAACTCTTATCAAATTGGACCATCCTTCCAACATAATTTTTCCACACACAATTCGGGCTTAAATGGCATCTTCCTAGAGCTCATTTGGAACGTTTAGGGCTAATTTAGCACGGGGATAGATGAGGTGGCTGCATCAACTTGGACAGAATGAAGAAGGCCACTTGAAAGCTCTACATTGGCTCTCAAAAACGTCCACTTGACAGCTTAGGAGTGGAGAGCATTTTGGAGAGGCATGGGAAGCATGTTGACACATGGCAAGCCATCATTGGAGAGTTTTTGAATTTAATTTTAAATTTTAATTTCAAATTCAAGATCGACTCCAATTTTGGTAAGCCCAAAACATTATAACTAAGTGTGTGTGCTACATGAAAAATCAACTTATGAATGATATCAAATTGCTTCCAAATTTTTAGAACTAAATTATTCTTGAGCTCTCTTTAGGTTAGCACTTCTAGGAGTCTACTTGAAAATTTCCTTAGCAAGAGTTAGCCTAACCTCTCTTTCATTTCTTTGCCTTCATTTGATCACTTGAATCCTCCATTTGAATAATTCAATTTTCTTCTGCCAAGTTTCTCCATCCATTCCATCCATCTAAGGCTTCCAATGGAGATAAGAGATGAAACAACTTCTATAAATGTTCATTATTGTTGCATCTAGAAAACCTTCAACAATTTCTCTGTTATGGGTAAAATGTGTATACTATGTAGTTTAGACGATATTGTTCCATTCAAATGTCTCAGCACCTAATTCAAAGCCTCCTAATAAACATGTCCATGAACCTACTAACCACACTAACAACATACATCAAATTTGATATACTACATATCATCATGTACATTACATGATGCTTTTACTGTATTAGCATATGGAATAGTCTTCATCTCCCTCATATCTTCTTTATAACTAGTAGATTGGGTAACTAAGAGATTTGTATGATAACCTAAAAGTGTACTTACAAGTTTAGATTCATGCATCCTAAAAGCTCTCAACAGCCTTTTCAAATAACCTTGTTAAGATAGATGCATCATCCCAATCTTTTAATCCCTTTGTATATCCATCACAAGTATTTGCCCTGCAAGACCAAATTCATTTATCTTAAATTCTAAACTTAATCTTTCTTTGAGTTTTTTAGCTCATCTTTATATTGGTTCCTTAAAAGTATATCTTCTGCATACAAGAGTATTATCACACTTCTTTCTTTTTTTTTTTCACGATGAAGATCTAACTATCATAAATACATCTTTGAAACCCCATCTTTTCCAAGAAATCATCAAACCACTTGTATCAATATCACATATTCTATTTCAACCATACATTGGTTTTTGTAGGAGACACAACTTTTATTGATTTTCAACAAACCCTTTAACACACCCGAGTGAGAAGTAGAAGGTTGATCCCCATCATTTGATTCATCATCATCTAACTGCTTTAGATAATCTAATTCAAAACTAGGAGATTGCACCTCAACATGAGCTTTCTCCTTGTTTTTCTTTGGATTGTTAGCCATTATAGTCATTTGAGCCTTATTGAATTTAACATCCTTGCATATGAAGCATTTGACTTCACCCTCTTTCGCTCCTTCAATGTATCCTATAAGGACACACTTCTCTGTCCACGCTTCTAACTTATCCCTCTTGACATTTGCAAATGCTAATGTGCCACACACCCACAAATCAGTATAATTTATTTGCTTTCCACTTCACAACTCCATGGCGGTCTTAAAACTTAAACAATAGACATTTGTTTATCAAATAAACGATAGTATTTGTAGCTTCTCCCTAGATGGATTTGGGCAAACCAACTCGTACTATTCCTAATTCACTCCAAAATAGTTTTATTCATCTTTCAACAAGACCATTTTGTTGTGGTGTACCTACAACCATCTTCCACCTCCTTAAACCTTCATTCTTGAAAAATTTGTTAAATTTGTCTAATACAACTCTAAACCATTGTCAATTCTAAGAACTTCAAGAGTTTTAGAACATAGTTTAGATATTGAAAGAACATATCTAAGTTGTCTACATGCCTTACACCTTATAGATCGTGAAACACTACATCACCAGACAAATGTAGTAATGTAATATGAGTCCATGATCCAACTTTCCTATGTATTTAAAACTAATGCCATTAATACACTAACAAACTCATAACTATCAGACACGACCACAATATCTACAGATTCTCTATAAAAATCAGAATTTCTTCCCTTCTCATTCTTTCCTTTTTTTTGGGAAATTTTTCTTATAGTGACATCTCTTGTGGCAATCATAGCAGTTAGGCCCCTTTTCCACCTTATCATTTGATGAATACTTTGACTTCTTCCAACTCACTTTCCTTAATTTCTTGTTATTATCCGTCTTAGAGTTTTGAAACTTTTGAAGCTCTTTCATCTAAATTGAGTTCTAAACCTATTCTAGAGTACTAGTCTATGTTTTCCTGAATAACAAATTATTCTTAAAATGCTCAAATGTATTAGGAAAAGTATTGAGAAGTAGTAAAGCTTTATCTTCATTTTTGAGCTTCAATTCAATATTTTCAAGATTCTCCATAATCTTGCTAAAGTATGTCAGTTGCTCCATCATCATTCTTGATTATTATGTCATTCTGAATGAATTTAATTGTTGCTTCAAATAGATTTATGTGAAAAAGATTCTGTCAATATAATGACTCAATTTTCATTCATATTAACATAACAATTCTCTCATTCATGACTTCGTGACATCCCTCAATGTCTTATTCCTAAGACACATAATTATGATGCTTTATAGCTTTTTCGATCATGTCATTTTTCTTGTTCTTTTGAGACGTCATTGACATATTCTTCTCACCTTTTTTTGCATCAACACATCCTTTTGGTATCAATATAATTTACATTTTTATCCTCTATAATCCAAACTCATTCTCACTAAAGAACTTTTCAATGTCAAATGTGATAAACATGTCTCAAAACTTCATCTTCTTCACTTTTCATTCTTCTTCCTACGGATGACACTTAGGTTCATTCACCAATATTGAAATAGAAATTTTTAGTATTCTCACAATACTAAAGGATTTGATGAAGCCATGCAAGACATGTCCAACAAGCCAAAGCAAGCAAGTGAAAGTTTGTTCTAGGCTTTGTCTTAGTGTGAGTGAGTGTGATTGGTTGTGAAAGAGAACCTATGCACATCTAAGGAGAAATTCATTAGCACATGGTCTAAATGATTTAAATCAAACCATAAAAAGTTTAACTTTGGTTAAAAACAGTTTTGGAAAATAAAGTACTGAACTATTATAAACTGATTTCAAGTTAAGCTGAATCAATTTATTCATGTCTAAGCATAACTGAATTAACTGTTTTCTAAATCTGGTTTGAGTTCTTCTTCTATGATACAATGGGCTTTCAAGTGTGAAAAATAAGAGAAAGAATAGAGAAGAAAAAGAACAGAAAGATATACATTTTTGCTAAACACAATCTTTTGAAATTCATTTTGTGAGAACTACTGTGAGAGAATTGTTGTTTCATAATAATCATTTTCGAAAGAGAGTTTTTACTTGAAGAATCAATCTTGACTAAGGTGTGCTATTGGGTTTCTTCAAGACTATGTACAGGCCTTTCTTTTTGTGCCAATCAGGGAGTTTTCTCAAGCCTTCTTGATCTTGTTTAAATCAAGATTTGTGTTGTGTTCATTGTAATTCTGTGAAAATCATTGAACAATAGTATTGGTTTGGGCTATAGGAGTTAGCTTGGTGTTTCTGCTGAAATTGATTGGGAGTTGCAGGGAGCAGTTGATCAATTTAGCAGGGTTCTTGATTTCTACAAAGAGTATGAATTGAGTTAGCCTGGTGTTTATGCTAAAATTGATTGGAAGCTACGGGGAGCAGTTGATCAATTTAGCAGGGTTCTTGATTTCTACGGGGAGTAGGAATTGGTTGATTAATTGTATGTGAACAATTAATTGAGTTAGTGGAACTTTCTTTGCAAGTGGTGCAAAGAAAACTGGACGTAGCCCTTGAGGTGAACCAGTATAAAATTGATTGTGTCTCTTCTTCTTAAACCCTTATCCCATAATCTTGATTTGTTCTTGCACTGCATATTGAATTAAATTGAAAGATTGAATTAATTTCTGGTAATCTTGATAAAAATGGTTTAAGTTCTCTGCTGGATATTGATTTGTGGATTGTAACTTGAATTCTGTATTGGTTCTGATAAATCTGTTGTAGCTGTCAAAGAAATCTTTCTTATCATATTGGTTCTTTTCTAATTCTGTAATACATATAAGATTTTGAATCTGTGTTTTTACAAAGAATTAGGACATTGGCTGAATTGTTGTAATATTGCAGAATTTGTATTCTTGTTCTGTGTTCTTGGTATAACTGAATAATTGAAGTTGCATTCTGAATAATTTTCAAATCTGTATTGATTGCTGGTGTTAGGAAACTTTATCAAATTTCTTAATATTGATTGAAATCAATGTAGAGTTGTGTTAGGTGTTTTAAATTTGTGTTTTGTAATTTTGTTCCTCTTTGCTCTCATTCAAATTTGGATTTGTGTGTGATTCTGTTCTGAGTGTAATTTGCTATTGGAACTGTGTGAATTTGATTTGCTTAAGGTACTGTTGTGAAATTGTAAAGTTGTGTGATTGTGAATCTGCTGTGTGTTTGAAAAACTTCTATCTGTCTGTATAACAAATTGATTCATTCGTGCCTTGAATCAATTTATTTCTTTACTGCACCCTATATCTTTAGCACCAAGATTCATTAAAGTTTTTCAAATTGCGAAAACCATTTTCAAAGGTCTAAATTGGGAAAAATCTTTCAAAGTTCAATTCACCCCCTCTTGAACTTAGCCTAAAACATTTTCAGAAATAGAGCATAAAGAAAAACTTGATTAATATTAAAGATGTTAGACACAAAGAACAAATAGTATAACATTAATAGAAAGAGTTTAATCATGACTCAATCACTACAAGAAAAAAGCTATTTAGACACCAATATTTAGCTACCAAATGAAATGGTTGCTAATTATGACCAAAATAGTCATCAAATTAAATTTTGGTTACTAAATAACTACAAAATAGAAGTAATTATTGAATTTAGTGACCAATTAAGCCAAATAATTGGTATCTAACATTAGATACCAAAGTTTTAGTGACCTATGCCATTAGATTCTAAATTGGTATCTAATTAAGTTAGAGACTAATTTAGAATCTAATGGTATAGGTTACTAAAATCTTGGTAGCTAATATAAATACCAATTATTTGACTTGATTGGTCACTAAATTTAATCATTACTTCTATTTTGTAGTTATTTAGCAACCAAAATTTAATTTGGTGACTATTTTGGTCACAATTAGCAACCATTTCATTTGGTAGCTAAAAATTGGTCTCCAAACAACCTTTTTTTTTTTTATAGTGAATATATAAAATCAAGGTATCATAAAACCACTACAACAGTTACGACATTCATTGTCTAGTTGAAATACTAGATAAATAGTCTAGTGCTAGGAAAATAAGAATACATATGCGTTGACCAACTAGATGATAAACAATCATTTAAACTAATTCTTACTAGACATACTTTGACAAATGATCTTTTATGCTCTTTATAAGACAAACATGATTTAGAGTCAAAACATCACATAATGTATATGATTAATATTCATACCTACTCTAGTTCACAATGACATGGAAAACAAAAACTAGTAATTATCATCTTGACTTCAAAAGTACATGAATAAGATTAAAAGATATTTAGTGTCGGTCAAAAGTCAACACTAACAAGTAAAGCCAATACTAAGTAGTCAATAACATTGAATCTGTATTGCATGTGCGTGCGACTCTAAAATCATATACTCTAATTCATTAGCATCAACTTTTAAAGTCTGACTCTAAGTAGGGTCGATTAAACCGACATTAATACATCAACAAATTTAAAATTAATTTTTAGTTAAAGCCGTTTATAATCGAATTTAATTTTAAAAAAATGAATTTGTGTTGGCTAAATAAATCTATTTTTAATATTAATTTTATTGGCACTGGTTTGGTTGACACTGATGATAATAATTTCAAGATTTTTCATATAAGGTCTCCATTATTAAAAAAAAAACACAAATTAAAAAAATAGAAAAAAAAAGTTGTAGTTGATAGAAGAGATGATTATAGATGAAAAACATGAGTGTAATTGAATGAAGGAGATGAGTGTAGATAAATGAGATGAGTGTGTGTGAAAGAGATAAATATGGATGAATGAGATGAGTGTGAATGAAAGAAATGAATGTGAAAACATAAAAAAGGAGAGAAAAATTGAGTGAGGAAATTTTTAGCATACTTAAATTTAAACCTTTAGATTAAAAATAATTTATAGTCCATATTCATTGTCACGAAAATACACAAATTTATAACATATCAATTAGCGTCGGTTAACTTAAATAAATTTTATTATATATTGACCTAATTAACACTAACTTAAATAAATAATAAGATAAATAAAATCAGGATAGGAGTTAAATAAAAATAAATAGTTTCAACTAAGACAACACTAACTTATTTATTTTTAATGTTTATTTTAAGTAGCATTGGTTAAGGTGTCGTTAGGTTGACACTAACATAAACATTTTTATTTATTAAGATAGTTAAAAATAATTAGCATTATTTTAGAGTTGGCTAAATCAATTCTATTAAAGTTTAATATTAACTTTGACTAAGTCGAATTTGATAGTAACACAAATATTTATTTATTAAGAAAAAATTAAAATAATATTTAATTGAAGAAACTTTGGAAAGTATTTTATTAAGGTAAGTATTTTATTAATGTGTAAAATCAGTTATTCTGAAAGAAAGTTATGATTGGCTCAAAAATACTTTGTTTAGCATTGACAGCCATAACGAAATCAAGGTGAGCATAATCTTCCATGAATAGTTGGTGAAACTTCTTTCCACCATGTTGGAGCTCATTGAGCAAAAGTTGGACATCTGTTACATCAGATAGCATGTCTGGTTTTCCATATATGAGAAAGAGAGGGAATTGATTTGGAATTGCTTTCATGTCATAAAGAGGAGGATGTAGTTGTCCATAGTGCTTCATGTTTTCTCCTGCACCACCATAATCATACCTTGCTATCTTTCCTGTTCTCACCACTGCATAGGAAGAGACACAAAAGAGTGGGTGGGATCAGTTAAAAATTATCTTCAAAATAATACTCCTAATCTTTGAAGCAAATCTATGATGCATGGATTGTGATAGAATCTAAATATCACACATGACATGATTAATGTCCAAAAATCATGCCATGCCACCTATCTCATTGTACTAAATAAGTCTAGAAAATGTAATGTTTCATATTGTAAAAAACTTGTATATTGTAATGATAGGACACTGGTAAGAATTTTATGTATGAACACATGCATGTAGAATATGGATGATTTGAAGATTTTCTGAATGTATGTGTATATGTCGTAAAAGGCAAATAAAACTGGTAGAAAAACTCTAGTTTCTCTTTAATTTTTTTTAAATCATAAAAAGTTTATCTTAAAAATATTTTAAAGGAAGAAAGGAAGTTTTAGTTTAATCTTAATTAAAAATTTTTAATTTTAATTTATTTAAATTAAAAAGTTTCCATGTGACTTAGAATTTCAGGAGTAAAAAAGATGTAACATCTAATTAATCTCTTTTTATAAGAAAATTATTTATTGATATTCATTATGTTTTAATTATTTAATTAAAAGATAATATTATATATTATATTTTTTTTTCTGTTGACCTCCTAGTAAAGTCCCTAAATGAAATCATTAACATCAAACTATTTAAATTGAAACAGCTGATATAAATGTAATCGACATTAATCAATCATTACGAATTATAAAAGTTATAACATGATAATTATATATACATATATTCAATTCTTAATAATTTGGCAAGATGTAGATTGATAACCTTTTTTTATCATACATTGGAGATATATGACTATAAATGTCTCACATACTTAGACATTGCAACCAAAAGGAGTTTCTAATCATAAATAGATGAAAGAAATGCTTCAAAACACAAGAAGGGTTTCATATTACTCCACTTTCCTACAATTAATTACTTAAATTTTGACTATCTAAAAAAAAAAACTGACTGATATTGTCATCTTTTTAACAAATGTTATTTGTTAATTTATTTTAAATTAACTTTTTTTTTCTATTTCAAATAAATAAACTGATTGTTGAAAAAGCTAATATTATTTCAATAAAATTGTTTTATAGAGTGATATATTTATTATTGTTATTATTTAAAAGAACCTAAGATGACATTGTGGAACAGAGGAAGTAATAGGGTACACTTACTTTGAGATAGATGGATCATGTTCTTAGTTGCTGTTGGTTCAAGTACATGATTGAAATAAATATTTAATACAGAGGAATCCACACAGCAATTTGGACCTACAGTTTCAGGGTGAGCAACATCAAAATAATAATTAATTTAGAACACATAAAGTGAAAATTGAATTAATTAATTAATAATGCATTGTCATATTCTTGCCAATATTTCTCCTGGTACCTGTGATACGCGTTACAAAGTCTGAGCAGTTCAATTTAAGAATATGGCAGATACTTTCCAAAAATTTCCCTGCAGCATCCCTTCTCAATAAAATAATATTTAGAACCTATTTCCTTTAACTTTCTTTTGTAAGTAGCACTAATTTAGATCTTAAAATATAATAACATATGAAATTGATCCTTACAATTAATTAACAAAGTAATAAAATAGTTTATAAAATTGTACATCCATCAATCAATTTAGTCATTAAAATTATAATAAATGACTCATTTAATCTCTGGGAGGAATAAAATGATAAAATATCCTTAAAAATAAAATTTATCAGTCAATTAGTAGTAAAACAAATTGAACCCTACTTATAAAAGTTTTGTGGCACTTTTTCTTCTAATGGGGTAAGTTTATATTTAGCTAGTGAATTGGAAAGATTTAAGTGTAATTCAAACCTTTATAATTAGAGAATAATTTATTTTATATTATTACACTTTTATTGACTAAATTATTTGATAATTTATATTTTGAAAGAGAATTTCATTATGTTATTTATTTTAAATATCAATTTGATTGTTTATTATAATTTAAACAACTAAATTGGTTGATGATATTCCACTTCAGAGATTATTTTACTACTTTAATAATTTCATATGTTTAAAGGAATAAATTGGTAGTTTTGTTTTTATTCAAACTTAGAAATTAACAGTAAAATGAAAAGGTTATTGTTGGATTGTATTTCACGTACCCGCCTGGAATGAATTCACGTATACCTAACCAGTATATATCCTGTCAAACAAGAAAAGGAAAAGTAATGAATTCATGAAGCCAAATTGTGTTCCATATATAATAAATGAAAAAAATAGTATATGATCCCAGAAAATGTATGGGGTTTAAAAAATAAATCCAAATATTTTTAAATTAAAAAAATCTATAAATTATCTTCTATCTTTTTTATTCATCTTTTCATTTTAATTAATTCAGACCATGTTATCATTAAAATGTAGGTTAGTGTTATGGACTAAAATACATTTTTATAATAATACACAAAGATAAATAAAGAAAATTGATAGATGAACATAAAAATAAAGCTAAGTTTAGAAATTTTAATCGAATTTATTTAATTCGGATAAACTGAAACCCTATACACTTTCATAGGTCAAGTACACATTTTGCCATAGTAAATTGATAATTTAAATGATGTAGAATTTTTGTCTCACATTAGCTATAAGAGTTTCAGCACCAAGCCTTGCTATTGGCGATGAAATATGATTCAAGTAAGCAATTGGGGACAGTAATGCTGCTGATCTCAACAAGTTCATCATTTTTCCTTGAGATAAATCAGCCAAAACCATCAAGGTTCCCTGAAATTTCACATTATTCTTATTATATACGTAGCACTGGAATTCAGTATAAGATTAATCATCCTTAATTATATTTCAAAAGTTTACTTGATCAGCCCTAAATCCATTTTAATTTTGTTTCTTATTACAAAACAAATTATTACTTAGTTTTTTGAGCCACCATGTTAACGGCAGTCCCAATTACTATTTTATTAATATGTGGACAATCCACTAATCATATAAATAACCGAATGAGTTGAAGGATTTTAATTTTTGAAAAATTTTCACATTTCAAATACTAAAAATTATAACAAACTATAAATAAATATAATAAATTGTTGACGAATAATATATTAGTTGGGATCATAGCTGATATATAGTGAAGAACTAGGTGGTAATGACCTATTCCCACTATGAAACTCAAGTTCTTAAATTTGACATAATATTACATTCTTAAAATATAAAAAATATGATATGGCTGATTTAGATATGCTGATAAGAGATGCACTTTAGTTAAATAGAAATTAATATTTTTCATTAATTTCTACATGATTATACCAGTAGATGATGATTACAACTTTATTAAAAGAAACTATGGTTTCATATTTCTTTTATGCCTATTATATTAGAGTATGGTTATCTAAAAAGATTATAGACAATTATCCTAATTACAGATACAATGATTTTTATGTAAGAGTTGAGATATCTCTTAATTACCTCACATTTATATATTTATTTTTAGTTGTTAAAAGAAATTAGAATATTTCCTTTAGCTCAAACATTTATATATTTATTTTTAGTTGTTAAAAGAAATTAGAATATTTCCTTTATCTTTGAGCTGTAACAAAAGCTACATTGTTTTTCCTAAAGTTATGTTAGTGTCATTATTAGAAGAATTATTGTCCTTCTCTACTATTCATTATATGTTCTGATTAAAGGGAATAGATTCCAGGCACAAAAGATAGATAATATATTCAATCTCTATAGTCCCATTGATTTAAATAGTATTTATGAAGAGAGAGCTAAAACTCAAACACGTCTTTTTAATCCAAAATTCGAAATTTTGGAGGCTTTATTTCCTTTTAATGAAGTAGTGTGTGTTGTGATTTCATATTCAAATATGAGTAATAATTAAACCAAAAGTAATGGTCAATTAATTTTCTAAAAATAAAAAAAAGTTTGAGAATCCTCATTGGGTACGTATATATGTATATTTGGGATTAATATATGCATAGTGTATCGGATTATGCAGTTAATTTTCTAGTTTTTCAGTGTCTAATATTCATAGTTCCAATTAACTTCAAAAGAAAAAAAAAAACGCAAAGAAAAACAGAATGAAATTAAAAACTCACCAAGGAATGACCAGCATAGTGCATTTTCTGACCTGTTTGGCTGTGCACATATTGGACAAAAGAAGGAAGATCATAACTAACCAACTCATCCCATGACCAATCCCAATAAGCCTACACATGGTATTGAAGAAAAACAAATCATCCATTATACTATTTATAGGATTGCATATATTAATTTTTACTTATTTTTCATCAATAATTCTTTACTTTTTAAAAAAATTGAAATAAGTGATTTCATTCTTTATAAAATATATGCGAGTGTGGATTTTAGTTATTGCAAAACATTTTTTATTTTATCCCTCTCAGATATTAAATACTGTTTTTAGTCTCTAATATTTATTATAAAATTAAATAATATTTATTTTATAGATTTAGGAATTTTGAGATCTCACTTGATAACATTATATCACTATACTAATATTCCTAACTTATAATAATTATTCAACATTTTGTTTAATACATTTAAGATCAATATCATAGACAAAAACTAATTACTTTTAATTTTAGAAGAATAAAAAAACAAATCTTTGCATAAACTAAAATTAAAATTTATTAATTTTACATCTATAAAAGGATGTAGGGTTGTAAGTAGGTCCACGACATTAATATTTGTGATATGCAATTTTAAACCCTATAGCATGTATCTATTGATAATTATGTAAAAGAACCTTGTGATTAGGATTAAGTGATGTGTGTTGACGACTATATCTTGTCCCTCGAGCATTGCCAAGCCACACATCATAGCCATTGTCTGCCAAGATAAATCCCAATGATTCATCTGAATTTAGCATCCACACTCGGCCATCCTGAAACCACACAACATATACGCAAAAGTTTTTTTTTTTTTTTTTTTCACTCAAAAATAAATGAAATAAATAGAAACATTTCAGTATGTTTCAACCCTTATACACTAAATCAAAACAAGAGACAAGTTAATTATCTTAATTCATTACTCACACTTCTACATCATAAAATCAACACACAAACATGTATATATGTATATGTTTTTCATAAGACAACTCACAGAAAGGAGACCATGTTGTAATAGCACCGGTGGCTTGTCGGCTTTCTTACCGGACCGCCCCGCCGGCAACCTCTGCATGCTCAGGATGTAGCCATCCTTTGTTGTAACCTATCTCAAACAAAAACAATATTCTTATGGTACATATTTTTTGGTTTGAAGTGTATTTTGAGAGATATTGTAAAACGAAGATTTAAATTCACTCTTTCTTTTCTATATATAGTTTAAATTTTTTATTCTACATATGTTTATATATTTTGAAATTTAGCAAGAGAATTCATATAATGATACTATCAGAATGTTGGTGAGGGGAGAAGACTTGTGATACTTATAGTTTCAAAATTCTATAATTCTAATATTTTAGATGTCAAAACTTTGCACTTAATTTTGTTTCATATTTTTGTTTTATTTCATTTACCTTCTAATTTGACTTTCATAACTTTCAAATATGAATAACGTCTATAAATAAAAAAAAAATATGAAAATAATGTAAAAACGAAAGAGAAACAAAAGAGTTAAGGATTTTTTAAAAAATAATTTCATTTCATACTTTTACAATTTTGGATTTAAAAATATATGAAATTGTTATTTTCGTTATATTTTAAATGTTTGTTTTTTAATGTTCTCCGCTTCCATTTATCCCAATATTAAGGGGAGAACAAAATTTGAATAAGGATTTTTGTTCCCTCTTTTCTCCTCCCTCCTCTTATGAAAATTGAATCAAATAAGAAAGTTAAAAAAAAAAAAAAAAAGTTCTCTCCTCTTTCCTCTTTCCTCCGACCAAATAATACGTAAGAGACAAAACTTAGATATAATATTATTATAAATATTTCTTAAATAAAATATAACAAGTGTTTTTCTTTAATAAGATTAGATTTGGGATTTAATAACTTTTGATATGACATTTTATAAAGTCTTTTATTATACATATTATTGACGTGAAACATTCTTAATTGAAAAACAGTACTTACAAAACCTTTAGTAGTATAGCTAATTTTTGTTCTTCTCTAAAATACCTTTTCAATCAATGACAACTGAATGAAACCTAATAGTAGTACCTTATGTTCTTCACATGTGTAACCTTTTGTCTCTGCCATTGTTTTGCAGATACCAGCATCATCAAAATCATTAACTGAAAAAGATATTGGCAATTCAGTGTTTGAGTGAAGCTCTTTCATCCCTTGTGCTGCTGTGCTGCAAAGCAGGACTATTGAAAATAAGCTAACTGTTGTGGTTGTCATTGGTAATGTGGTTATGATCCTAATTAACTTGTGTTCTAGTGCTGACATTTTATAGGCCCTTGCACTGTAGAGACAAAGATCAAGAGGTGTTAATGTATGTTAATGCTTGTGAGAATCTGCTTACATAAATGGTAGTGTTCCATCTTATCAGTTTTCAACTGAAACTGTCATCTCATCCTTCAAATTTTAGACATTGTTGTAGATAGGTTAACAGCCATTATTCCATTACCATTCCTATTAAATGCGTGTTTAGTGTTATGAGGAAACTGATATAGATTCGCATACTTTCTAGAGTTTCATTTTTACAAGTCAAGTACTTCTTGAGTTTTTACGTTAACTACAAGAATAAACATATTTATTGTACGTAATATAAATGTTTAAACTGGTATATGTTTAACTTATTTAATTAAATTTTGTAATAATAAGTTAAATAATAAATAAGTATCTTTATATATATATATATATATATATATATATATATATATATATATATATATATATATATATATATAAATTTTTTACATACAGGGATCATCACGAAATATCTAAGAACACTACAGGAAAACTATTAAATAACATGGACTAAAAACCCACACAAAACACATAAACACGCTAGGTTAGTTGACGCAAAGCAGAGATAGCATGGGCTGGTCAAGTGGAGACTACTTCACGTGGGCTACACCCACACAAGCTCATGCTTAATTAAATATAATAAAGCACCCACGCAGAAGTTGCAGAGGCTGGACCCACGCTTAACATGTAATCATGAGGACAACGTAGGCTGAGCTCTCGCATAGGTAAATTATTAATATTTTATTACATGCAGTTTGCGGGAACCTGACCCACGCTTATAATAAAATAAATAATTTATTTCGTAGCTTGTGGGGGCTTAGCCCTCACATTAGTTAGAAAAATAATATATTATTTTTATTCTTGCGTGGGCTTGACCCTCGCATGATGTGAAATATTAAATATTTAATTGGTGTCAGCGTGGGCTTAGCCCAAACAAAGAGCAATTTAAAAAAAATTAAAATTTTGAAAACCAAATCTTGAAAATCAGAAAATATCCACTGATAAGAATACGCAAAATTCCATTATAGTCCATTTTGAATTAAAATACTAAATTCTAATTATAGTCCATTGAAATACTAAACAGTAGTGCTTAAAAATAAAATTACAGTTTTAAAACAAAATGAAAAGGAGGCAAGTAGGCCATATTTAGAACTCATGGAAGGGGTTGGTGGTCATGAGCTTCATCATAGTGTAGGTGAACTTGACTCGTACCAATTGAAGTATTAGCACATTGACGCTCCATCATGGTGGCAAGTTGTTGCTGCATGAGCTTCATCTGGCTCAGCAACTCCCTAGCTATTTCCCTTGCCATTCTTGCTTCTTCTTGCTCTTGTTGCATGAACTTCATCTGGTCCTGCAACTCCCTAGCTATTTCCCTTGCCGTTCTTGCTTCTTCCTTTGTTTCTTCCTCGGGCCCCAAATAAGAAGTTAATTTAGAATTCAAAAAAGAATAGAGCACTACCCTAAACAGACAAAGAAACTCCAACACAACCTCAAAAAGAGAATAGAGAGGAAAATTAGTTCAAACAAGATAAAAAAAAAGGTCAAGACAGTCAAATTTGAATGATGGTGCATGAGATTCAATTTTTTTCATTTACAAAAATGATATCCCAAATCAATCCCAAAGCCTAGGTCAAAACAACCGTGCTAGAAACAAAAAATGTCAAATTTTATTATCTGATTAGGAGGATCAGTTATCTAAAATTTTTCCCAATTGACATTGAAAAAAATGTGACTGATCTTGTAAAAAAAAATAATAATATCGACATCAATGAAAATATAGAATTAAAAGGGGAATAGGAAAAAACCGTTTATAGAGAGTTCAACAAATGAAAGAAAGACTCGTTAAAAGTTATAGAAGAAAAACGTAGCTAACCCTACCAAAGTGGGAGATGGTTGTTGTAGTTAAAGAGTATAAAATATCAAAGAACGCATAGTGTAATCCACAACCTTCTCTTGCAATTGTATGTAAAATAATTCTATGTCAAGGCTGGCTGAACAACACGGGAATCTAGAACAGGTTGTGGAATAATCTACTACTGAAACGTAAAGTCCAAAAAATAGCTACTGAGTAAAAATGCAAACTACGAATTTGATGTTGGTGTCTTTATATGTTTGGCTTGGCTATGTTTTGGGTATATTTCCTTACATTCATGCTACACAAAGGACAATTGTTATGCAAAGAACACAGGTTATTAAAACACACGGCACAAGGTATTAAAACATTCCCAAACTACAATACCACTATCGTTTCAAGCAGCAATGCACAGAGTATTTTCAAAATAGACGGCAAACTGTTCAACTAACCTGTAGTGAAGCTCAGACCACCGTCGACCACCGACCACGCCCAAACGCCGACCACCGCACGTCGAAAAGTCGACCAAAAACTGAAAATCAACAAATGTAATGACGAAATCAAAAATTAATCCGAATAATCAACCGAAATCGAACTTACAATGGAGTGAAGATGCAATTTGAACCAAAATGACGAAGAAATCGAACGGCACAGGCAACGCAGTGGGGTTATAGGGTTTAAGAGCTGAAGTTTCTGAATGGTGAAGACGAACCCGCAGAACTGAAAAATTTTGGGAGTTTTATAAATCAATATGCGTTGGTTGTGCTTGGGTTAAACCCAAGCTTTAAAGTAGACCATGCGGCGGCTCGACCCATGCATATGCCTTATACACTTCTTACATATATTAATTTTAAGAAAATATATTAATTTTTGAAAATATATAATTTTAAATTTTCTTAAATATATAATTTTTAATTTATTTCTTAAAATATTGATCCATAAAAATAATTTTTCCCATTTACCCTTTTGATGAAATCATACATTTCTAGAATTGGTAAAACATTATAACAAATTCCGTCATTGTTATAATCCTCATCATAATTTATATAAAATAATTACTTTTGTATCATAAGATATAAAATAAAATGTGTAATTGTTTTTTTATGGAACTAACAAGTTTATTTCTACTAGTTAGTAGGAATATTAAAATAGTTAACAGAAAAAGTTTTATTTTTTTAATGCATTAAGTATATTTTTTAGTAATTTTTTTCTTATAGTTATAGAAAATCAAGTGTTATTATTTTAAAATGTTGTTAAAATTACAACAAAAAATAATTTAAAAACCTTTTATATTAATTTTTATGGATAAATGACAACCTCATAATTAGTTCAATTTTTATGGATACAAATACAATTACCTGAAAAATTTATTCACTCTCACATGTTTTATAATTGATGACCTCGAGTGTTGCTTCAAATACTAGTATGTTACTCTAGGTTAAATTAGAGAAAATTATATTGTATCTGTTTCAAAGTTGAAAAAATTAGTAAATTAACATATTTTTTTAAGTTTGAAAACAAATTGGTTAATTTAAAGATATAAGAACTAAAACTAACCTATATGAAAGATATATGGACCAAAACTCTATTTTTTCTACAATATATTATTTACAAAGCAACATAGGTAATATATTATTTACATATCAACCTAGATTCGAAAAGTGCCTTCCAAATTGATTAGAAATGAATTAACTCCTTATCATATAATTTTATGAAACAATACTTATATCAAGTCAATAAATCACTTTAATCCTATTTCAATAGTATTAGAAATATAAATTTTTTTACTATATTGAGATATTGAATTATTTTCATATATTTAGCCAAGTCAAACATTTCATTATCAAATAAGTTTTTATTATTTATTAAAAAAATATCTCATTTCGTTATACATTATAGTGCTAGCATAGATAGTGATATATATATATATATATATATATATATATATATATATATATATATATATATATATATATATATA